>Ga0114931_10003645_pt1 | contig 19431 bp, 26 predicted proteins | sample 2SBtaG_FD_89579 | JGI IMG/M metagenome (GOLD analysis project Ga0114931, IMG submission 89579) | Deep subsurface microbial communities from Kolumbo volcano to uncover new lineages of life (NeLLi) - 2SBTROV14_V59a metaG | ecosystem: Environmental > Aquatic > Marine > Volcanic | place: Kolumbo...
GTTAGAAACGCATACAGGGCTCCTAATAGAGCCATAACGAGTAATTATGGCCAATTATGGCTATATTCGTTATGTAATTGGCTGGTCTGAGGGGTGTTTTGGGGGAACTGATTGGGCTAGGCTTCTATTGTTAGGGTTTCATTACATAGTTGCCGCATCTTAGGTGTCAGTATCCATAGGCGACGTTTGGTCTGTACGCCGTTTTCATTGACATAGTGGTTTAGTTTTACAATGTGTATCTTACGCATGAAGTAGAGTAGCCTGTTAACCTTTTCGACTGTAGAGCCCGTGTAGATGGCTATAGCGTTAGGCTCTAAGCCGTCTTGATTGTCGAATAGTAGTTCGGCTATCTCTAGGGTCTTACCTCGGGCTGTGTCTAGGGCTATCTTAGAGACTCTCTCTATTATTTCGGTGTCTATGGTTGTCTTGTTCAAGACTGCCGCTAAGCATTTTGCCAAGCGTACTAGCTGGGATACAAGTCTTGCTGCAAACTCCCTTTCAACAGACTCAGTTTGTACAGATGATGGCCTAGCCCGCATAAAGGCTATTAGCTTGCCTAACTTGATGCACTTCCTCTTGGCTGTGTTATCCATAACAATTTTGCCAAGAATGGTTGCTGCGTTTTCTCTAAGGTGATTTACAAAGCCGCCCGTGTACTGCATGGCCAAAGCTAGGTTGGGATCATATTGGGTTTTTATGTTGTTGGTTGTCTCTATGTTCATGTTTCTTTCTGTACGTTCTGCAACTCTCCAAAGGATCTCATCTTCTAAGTCGTCATTGATAGACTCCATAACAACACAGTCTAAGAACCTTTCACCGAGTTCACTTGAGTCTAGCTTTCTTAACGACGACGTACCGCAGATGATCCAGGTTATACGTATGCCACTGTAATCGGTACTTTGGGTGTTTCTGTAGTGGCTTCTACTTGTCGTATCATAGATGTCTCTGGCCTCTGAAAGAATCTGGCTTATGTTCGGTGCTTGTAGTAGTGCGTCGCCATCTTTAGTAAGTAGGGTCTTGTTGTTGGCTTGGGCAATTAGTGAATGGTCTTCACCATCTGTTGCTTTCCAACCAGTGTGGAAGCCTCTTATTGTAGACTTGCTCATTACGTATTTTCTGCTAATGGCAATGGCTTCACATAGAGTAGTCTTTCCACAACTAGCTGGGCCTATAACCTTCACCCATAGTTGGTCACCAACAATAGCCGTTGAAACTACAGAAGCTAGCATGGTGGCCAAAGCACTATCAAGGCCTACAGTCCAGAACATGGCTTTACGCCAATGGAGTGTAAGTATCTCATAGCTGTCGCAAGGTATACACTCAAGAGCCACTTGGGGCTGATTAGTGTCTTTAAGCTTAGCCTGATTCTGTAATTGCTCAAGACTTAATGGGTGTAGTTTGGTTAAGAGTTCACTAAGTTTCTTCAGTCTTTTCAATTGTGTCAAAGCCTTTGTAGGTGGCATTAGATAATCCTATCACTAAGTTAGCTACAAAGAAAATCGCGTACGTCATAGCCGGAAGGTAAGTCTTTGTCGTATCTTGCATCAAGATTCCAGAACAACAGATTTATAATCTCAGGGGAATCGTCACAGCAGGCGAGAGTTCGGGCTATTTTGGCCATCTCTCTATAGCTGGTTGATTCAATCCGTTTTTTGGTTTTCTTGTTGATACGATCATGGTCATTCTGAGCCATTAGATTCACTGTCTTATAGGCAAAGAGACTTGCCCACTTAGCCTTGAATCCATTAGCTACTGGGATTCCTAAAACATTGGCTTTTGCAAGCCTAGTTCCAATGATTGTGGGGCTGGACCTGATCTTACCCTTTGTTGGTTTATTCGTTTCTAAGTTACATAGTCCTAGAGTCTCCCATAGGACTAATGTGTCCCATAAACCCTCACATAGATAGATTTCCTTTTTATTGGGTTGTAGCTGGTCCATGCCAAAGATTTGATGGGACAATGTTGGGGTGGGATTAAGCATCATTCTTGACTCACCATTAGCCTTTTGGCTTTTGATATACCGATACAAGGTTGATAGTTTGCCTTGTGCGTTATATCCTGGTATTAGCCAGTCGTTTGTAATGTAAGACTTGGCTATACTCCACATTTTAAGAGTCTTATATGATATCAGCTTTCTGTCATTGGCTAATATCATATAAGACTTGTCTGGAGTATTTTCAAGACTGTCTGCTAGTAGATATTTTAGAAACGTATAGACATTACCTCCCTGATTGGGTTCACCACGTCTGCAGCTAAAACATTGCCAAAGGCCAGTAGCCATGTTCACACTAAACTTTGGCTTATCACACCAAGGGCAAGTGCCTACAGCTTCTGTATCAGTGTCATGCCAAGATAGCTGAACTCCATGAAACAAGTAGGGTTTCAGTTTGTCGGGCTTGTCTGTAGTTTTTACCATCAGTTGCCTCCCCAATCAGGACCAGTATTTTCTTGACAGTTTTCAGAGACTGTAGGCTTTGTAAGTTTCTTTTCCTTAGCTTTGTCTGCTAGCCATGTGGCTTGATTACGGTTGCGTACCTTTTTCCATTCTGTTCTAAGACACTGAATTAGGCTTATGTGTTCTCTACCCGAAAAGTCACATAGATAGACTAGTATGTCCCCAAGGGCATCTTCCATAGACTTTCTGTATTCATGAGAGTTACTAAAGCCTCTGGCCTGATGTCTATAGACGACTGTATGGCAGAGTTCCCCCAATTCTTCTACTGCACCTAGTAAGGCTGGAAGTGAACCTAGAGGAGAACCTTCAGAAATTCCGTTAACATCACGTGAATGGTTGTTACCGAAGTTTCCGTTTGACCAGACTTTGATTTCAGACTGAATGGACTCTAGTGTATCATCAAACATGATTAGCCTTTGTGTTAGTAGTATCTAACTTCCCAAAACACGGTGTTGAATCTTGTTAGTGTACCCCAGTTTACTGAATAACAGGAAAACTCTATACAGTGATCAGGGTATGCCTCTAACAAGAATTGAAGCCAATCCATACTTACTGGATTAAGGTAATATCGTAGAAGTTCCAGGGCTATTATGGATTCTGCATACTGGCCTCCCTTCCTTAGTGACTCTCTCATTGGAGAGACATGTCTTGAATAGAATAGTGTGATGTGTTCAGTGCTTTGTATGACCTCACCTTGTATTAGAGTTTTTGAAGTAGGTGCCATACCACTGAAATAGAGATTGTTTGGCAATACTCCTTTGTCTAGAAGTTTGTGATAGGCTGTATCTACTTCTGCTGAGGGGACGTCATACCAAGTAGGGCCGTTGGCGATTCTATTCCTTATGTGGATTAGACCTTGGTAATCAGCCTCTAAGAATTCTTCCAATGTGTTCCAAGTAGGAGCACGGTTTCCGAACTCTCCTAGTTTGTACCTACGTACAAAATCATGCTTGGTTAGTACGGGACGTCTGACTATGGTAGTCATGGCTCATCTCTACTTTGATTCAGTTTGTTTAGACCACCCCCATGTCTGGGCTCTAAGACGTAGCCAGATGAAGGCATTTTGTATGAGATCATTACCAACATAGCCTGGGTGAGACAAATGTCTGTCGAGTATGTCAAAGGCTTGTTGATAATCCCGTTTCTTGTGGTATTCAAAAGCCATAAGTACGGGAACAACCACGTTTTTGAAGAATGGTAGTTTATAGTTGGCCTCTATTTCCTTTAGATTGCCTAAACCAGAGGCCTTATCGATATAGTCTAAAAACACTAGTGGCTTCATAGACTCTTCTAGATCATGTTCAAAGTAATCTTTGAACTCACCAGGGCCAAGGTTATGAGTAAGGTCTTTTAGAGGCGTAGCCATGACGTAATCATAGTCATAGTTTCTTAGTACAGTCGACTGGATATGTGGGCTCATCTCCTGGGTTCTACTGTTCAGAGTACGTAGCAAGTATTCTGGATTCCACCTCTCTTTGTAGACATGGAGATTGTTGGTGAATTGGTTGTAGACACCTATAGGTATGTTAAGACAGGATGCAATGTATTCTTGGAGAATAGAGAAGTGGAACACATTAGCTCCAAACATACCCCATATCATGTCGTTGCTCCTATTGCATACTGTCATGTTTAGAGAGCCTCTTGATATTTGAAAGTATGCGTGGGTATTGCAAGGAATGTCTTTTCCATTCTGCATACTCAAAACACTATCAGAGTGTTCAGGCATAGTAATTGGGCCGAGAGCATCCGTGTAGTCGCAGGGGTTCCACATGTTAAGAACTACTCGCCTGCTGTTAGGTGTCTTTGAGAGTTCACTGATTACAGAGTCTAGCTGGTCGACACCAAACATACGCCGCCAGCGATAGCCGTAAGCACCACTTAAGATTTGACCATCATCACTAAACTCGGCCATTCTTGGATTGTAGTGTACAAGCTCCTTTACTGTATTTTTGCCAGCCAGCATCCATAGGGCTTCATACAGATGAAAGAAAGGGTTACAATCCCGGGTTGTACTGAACAGTACACGCTCCATAGGCTTTGTATAGGTGATCAACACTGGTTCAGCGACTTGGATGATATCACCATATCTACTACTAGTCTCAAACGTGGATATAGTCCCTGAGTAGACTCTTTCAACGAGACTCTTGAAAGCATGGTTGACATTTCTGAACATTAGATGCATCAGTCTGGCTCCTGTACTAAGGTAGGTTAGAAGAGTGAAAGAGCATTCAACGTGTGATCTATAGCCTTCTCCTTAAGGAGGTGTTTACTATTGCCAGCGGTTGGGAACAATAGACCTATTCCCCCTGCATCACAAAACTTCTTTATGTTGCGATCACTGTCGTCAATGAGTATAGTCTGTTCATTGGCTAGTAGGTGCTTGTGTTGGGTTAATACGTACTGGTTGAAACTACTACCAAAGGTAGAAACGAACCAAGCCAATTTGCCTGCATAACTCGATAGGTGTAGGCTAGGTGTCGTTACAATGTACCAATCATTTGTCTTAGCTTTTACGGCTTCTAATAGTTCATTATACCAAGGTAGCTTTTCTAAGTTAGACCAAAACGAACTGCCAGCCACATGATTAATAGGATACCAAAATTCAGTAGGAGACAACCCTAATGGTTTACTAATGTCCCACGTTCCAGGGATACGTTTTTCATTGAGTTCTGCCATAGATCGCTTGTGGAGTTTTACAGCGGCTCCTACAAAGTCTACAAGCACATCATCGAGGTCGACGAGAATTCTCATTGGAACTCCTTTCAATACTCGGGTTGCATTGGCACAAAATTTGCCGCCACCGGAGTAGTTTGAGCTTGGTGGCGGTGGCGGGAAAATTATCTACCTCTTCGGTATACTATACACATTCGGTATACAGTTTTTATTGGTGGTGGGAAAATTTTATACACATTCGGTATACTATACCTGTTCGGTATACAGTTTTTGGTAAGGGAAATTTTATACATGTTCAGTACACAGTTTTTAGGTGGCGGGAAAATTTTATACATGAGTGGTATACTATACACACTCGGTATACAGTTTTGCCGACTAGCCTAGTTGCAGCTTTTTCATACACACACCGGGTACACGATTTAATTGTATACCGAATGTGTACATGAATGGCCACCACCGACAAGCGGTGGTCGCGGGCTAGGCTACCCCCTGCCCTAGCGTACCAAAGGCCAGTGCTGGCCAGACGCCAGTATGAATAGCCAGCAACTTGATGGCCGTTCATGGTAAACTGGGGGGTTTAGTGCCCTTACCTAGAAGCCTACTAGGCCATGGCTTAGGGGGGCAACCGTAGGGGGCCTTGTGCTCTCGCCTAGTGCGTAGTTATGGCCCGCATGGGCTAGCACACCCTAAACTAAAAACGAGCGTTAGGCGATGCCCTGGGGCGTTCTAGAGGGTGAAAAGTATTTTGACAATTTTCCAAAATACAGAGAACAAAAGCTTGCAATCACCCGTAGAACAAGTACAATGGGGGCAGTTACGGGGGGACAAGGCCGACAGGGGGACAAACGGTCGCACAACGCGACCAACCACAAGGCCACAACAACTAGGGGGTTGCCTATGGCCAAAAACCAGTTGCCTAGGTTTACCGACAAAGAGGCCCTTGCGTTTTGGATTAAGGGCGTACTTTCCGGTAGTTGTGACGGCGACATACTTAACATTACGCTTGGTGATGGTATCTGTCGCAGTTGTCACAACGAACAAATTGGTGTCGCCCAAGACGCCACACATGACGTTTGCAAGGTGTGTGGGCAACGCCAAGTAGTCGCCATTGACGCCTTGTTGTCCTATCGTGGCGATGACATAGACCCCAACGATAGGCGTAACTTTTGGGTGCCCTAGTGTAGGGGTACCAACGTTTCTTGTTCTAACCCTAGAAAGGGGTTTAGTATGGCACGTAAGAAAACCACCACGGCCGCTAAGAAACCTAGGCGTAAGGCTATGCCCAAGGCCAAGCGGTCGCGGTCGACCAAGGCCAAGCCTAAGGCCAAGCCTAAGGTTACCCGGCGTAAGATGACCGGTCTGCGTAAGCCGCAGATCGCCATCTTGGCGGCACTGGCCACCACTACACGGGCACTGTCCGTGCCAGAGGCGGTCGCCATCGGTCAGCCATCCGTGTATGCGTCGGCTTGGCCCTTGTGTGTCGGTAGCCTTACCGACGAAATTAGGCTTGCCAACGACAAGGCGGTCTTTCCATCGCTGCTGTCGTTGGGGCTGGTCAAGGCGTCTGTCCATGACCGTGACGGTCGGGACGTGGTCTGTTGGTCGTGTACGCCAGCAGGACGTAAGGCGGTCAAAGCGGCCGTCAAAGAGCGTGACGCCAAAGCTGCTGCCAAGCGTAAGGCGGCGGCGGGCAAAACCAAGGTGGCCGGCAAGGCAGATGGTGCCAAGCGTAAGGCACGGACTGTAAGCAAGGCCAATCGGGCTAAGCCCAAGCGGCGTACCACCAAGCGTAAGTCGGCCAAAGCGTAGGCCTACTGCGTGCCGTAACCCCCTGTATGCCCCTATGGTGTGCAGGGGGTTATTTTATTGGGGACATGATAATTGCCACCCATTCACTGGCAATTTTCCCACCACCCGCCACCGGCCTAAAGGCAGATTTTCCGCCACCGCTCAACTGGCGCCAGCTTCGGGGCGTCTCTTGGGCTCTTCTCATTGGTCTAATCATATACACATTATGTATACGAATTAGTCGCCGTCTAATGTGTTTCGGGTCAATCTAATGTGTATGAATTAGACTTCTCTACAGACCCAAAATCATATACACTATATGTAGACGAATTAGACACAATTTTCTAATGTGATAATCATATACATACAGTGTATAAAATTTTCCCGCCACCGGTTTTCTAACTATAGAAAAATCGCATACCGAGTATGTAGAAAATTTTCCCGCCACCATACTTTTATAATCGTATACCCAATGGGTATAAAATTTCCCACCACCCGCCACCCGAGACTTCCCACTCGACTGATATCCCCCTAGTTCTTCTCGCACTCCAATCGCTTTATGTTATCGAGATACTTCTGACCAGTTATCCCGAGTACCTTGAACATGTGCAAAGTAATTTCCTTGTCTTCACGCTCCAGGACTAGCTTAGTCCATGCATAGCAAGCCGCCATCAAGCCTTCCTCTAACATATACCCGTAGCCAGCATCATCATAATTCTTACTCTTCATCATGGCTATAAGTTCATCAAGCATGGTCTCAAAACCATAAGATTCAGGACGCATTAGATTCTCCAGGTTAGATTAGTGTAGGTTTGTTCAACAAGGCAATTTGGTGGTGGGAAAATTTTCTACTTGTTAGACAGACGCCTAAGACTCTTAGTTTCTCTCACTCTCAATCTTTTTCAGATCATCAAAATAGTCTTGGCCAGTTTTCCCAAGTAGGTTGAATAGCTTAAAAGCTACTTCCTTATCCTCGTGGCCTAGCCTTATTAGGGTCCAGACATAACAAGATGCAATCAAGCTTTCTTCAAGCAGGTTTGAATAAGGAGTATTTTTATACCTCTCCAGTTTGACCACGCCTCTAATCAAACTGAACACTCTGTCAAAAACCGTAGGTATAGAACTCATTAGACTCTCCAGGTTAGAAGGCCATAAAACTGTTCAACGTTCCCATGATCGCTTAACTGGCTCTGTGTAAGATTCACCAGCTAGAGCTGCATCTATGACAACAAAGTCTCTAGCATCATTAGGTGGAATCATACTCTTCTGCCCATACTTATCAGGCAATAGGCCAAGCCTATAGCTGACAGCATCACAGCCCAAACAAGGTTTGAAGTCTCTTTGCTTTGCGTACAGTCTAATTCGGGCAGTTCTAAAGTATTTGTTGTTCCAGATATTCTCAATGGACGCTGTGTGTATGTTTCCACACTTGTAGACGCCACGCCAATCATTACAACACAAGGCTACTGAGCCATCCCAGCGTATACTCATTTCTCTAAAAGGTTTGGCACATCTCATATTAGCCATACTCTCATTAGGAGGTGCGGCACAACCACAGTGATTATTGAGCAAAGAGTGATTACCCTTTGTAGCCTTTGCTATGTCCCTAACAACTACTAGAACATGCTCGTTAGGCCTACGGCGTTTATGAGGGTTAGCTTTCACGTTGTCAGGGTAGGCTAGAAACTCATGTATACCCTTGTAGCCTTTCTTCAAGTTAGCTACTATCTTGATACCCTCATACTCATCTAAGGCTAACACATTAACAGACTCTAGTAGTTCGTCTATGTTTTCTGTGGGAGAAGAAAGTAACCCTGCTCCGTTGCTTGTAATCATTATGTGGGTTTTCTTAGGGAGCCTTTGCCTAAACCGTCTAATCCACTTTTGATACTTCGGGTGAAGTGTAGGCTCCCCGTGCATGGCGAATTCAATACGTGGATTCCAACCAGACTCTAACAGTTCATCTATTATTTTGTCTACAGTCTGTAGAGCCATGAACTTGTGGTGTCTATGCTTAGTCCTAATCCCATTGATTCCACAAAAGCTACAACGTAGATTGCATCCCTCAGTTAGTTCTATCTGTAGTGCAAACGGGGCATCCTGTTTATGGTCTATGGTTGGCATGACACACTCCTACAAGTTAGTTAGAGTTTACTCGTCTAAGTATCCATGCTCCCTACGCCATGCGTCTACTGTAGCCCTAGATCGCTTAGCAAATTGCACATGATACTTGTCAGCATAGACTCCATATTGAGTAGAGCCTTTTGAATACTTAAGTAGTCCTGGATAGGCTTCCATTAGGCTCTTACAACAGGCTCTTAGCCAAGGTAGCCTAAACTTAAAATCACCAATACCTCCAGATTCAAATTGTGGCTTTACTACATGAATGTGTCTGTTAACGACAACTTGACCATATCGGGCTACAACGTCAACAGACTTCACTAAGTCTTCAATAGTGTTTGGGTCTACATTAGCTGGATTCCAGGTACTGTCATCATTCTTGTAAAGAGCAAAGTTCGTTCTACAGTACCCAAAATCCTGCCACTTGTTAGCTCTGAAGTAATAGTTAGGTGACGTTGCACAACCACAATAGATTGTGTTGGCTTCTTCAGCCCTGTGAATCATTGTCTCTATATGCTCTTGGAGTTCATGGTTTTTTAAGACATGTTCAAAAGACCTACGCCACACCTTACGTTCTCTAGCCTTTAGGTCTGAAAAGTCTAGCTTGTTTTCACTTATACTTGGTTTCAAGCCTGTTAGAGCTGTGACGTTATCATCAAGCCATATAGACCACACATTCCTTTGCATAAGGTGTTTGGCAACAAAGTGCCTAGCTAGGACAGTTTCATAGATGCCAGTGTCTTCAGGTATTGACATAACTACGATACTCTTAGAGGGTATGCCTAGTCTGAGTAAAGCCTTTCTACGTTTTTCATTAGTGCAGCAATAGGTTGGTTTGAATCCATACCTAGCTACAATCTTGTGGGCTCTAAATCGCTTAGCTACAGCGGTAGTGATTATAAAGGCTTCCATGATTACACCTTTGTCTGGAGACTATACCGATAGGCTTTAATCCATTGAACCCTAACATCAGTTCTAACCTTAAAGTCCTTCCAATAGTTGCTCGACCCTTTTGACTTCTTCGTGACCAGACTAACAAAGTTGGGAAAGGCTTTCTTGAAGGCTCTAGCACTTCTGTCCTGAACCTTAGCAGTTCTGTAAAGGCTACAGCCACCCTCGCTGCCACTAGCACCCTGATTCCAAGTGTAGTCGAGGAATATGATGTTCTTATAGCCTTTCAAAAGCAGATAGAGTGTAAAGTAGAAGTCTTCCATCACCTCTAGGCTGTTCATCTTAGCTCCAAGGTTTAAGACTTCACGCCTACACATAAAGTGAAAATTGTTAGACCTAAAACACTCGACAGCATAATGTGGCCTAAGCCCATGCCCTGGGTCAACTAGCAAACCGAGCCTTTCAGTTCTACCGTCGAAGAAGTTGTTTCCCTGTCTTGCTGACAGACCTCCATGGATATAGTATTTTGAATAGTCCCTAATGTCATCCAGGAGAATTTGCAAGTCTTCACATTTGTCTAGCTTAGTAATGCTTGGCTCTTTTCTATATGAGAATCTCAAGTCATCATCAGCCATGACAACAATATCAGCCTTGCTATTCTCTAATATCCATTGTCTAGTATTGCCTATGCCAAGTACTGGACAGCCTATCACATTCTTCCAATACTTCTTGTGTCTCTTAACTTCAGACTTCGGGCATACTAGCGTAGGCTTGTGGTTAGAGTATTCTAGGAACTGTCTTAGAGTTACTTGGTTCATGTAGCCTATACGTCCTCTGGTTGGAATATAGACTTTCAACAGCTTTTGTTTGGTGGTGGAACCGCCTATCTTTGGACTCATTAGAGTGTTCCTTTATAACGTCGCTTGAGTTGGCCATCGTTGTGTAATGCCCTTTCATACTTATCCCATTCACAAAGAGAATGTTCAATCTCTCTAAGCTCAAACTTGGGCATTGTCCTAGGAAGTCTCTTGTTGACTACAGCCAATAGATCAGTTAGTTGGTTTAGCCAATCAACGGGTATTTTGCGTGTCCTGTTTTCACTACTGTAAGACCCTATCAACCTAAGTATGCCACGGCGACATCCAGGCCCTGGATTACACCACGTATTAACATCAGTGGCTTTGTTGAGTATGTCTGTGTATCTGAGGTCACAGACAATCTCATAGGCCATAAACTTTCCAAGACCATAGTAGGTATTGAGTTGTTTGTGGGATTTCTTCAAGGTTGTCCAGTTCTTAGAGCCTTTGATTAGGTTATGTCTGTCTTGCCAGACTTCTGAAACGCTTCTACAGATTGCATTGATCTTAGGTTGATGGGGTGTTGACATGATAATATAAGCCCCAGTGAATACAGGGGTTCCAGTTTGTTGTAGTAGGGTTAATGCCTTAACAACAATAGGTTCATTCCAGTGTGTAAAAGCCTTAATCTTTTTCAGGTATTGGCCAGTACTTATCCTGTTGAACCATCTGAAACAGGCAGTAGCAAAGATTACATTAGGGCTGTGTCTCATCTTTTCCCTAACATTATCTTTGAACCATATAGTAGTCTTATCATTCTCTCTATAAGGGTTAGTGAAGAAGTAGTTTTGTAAGATAGCATCATCTGTCCAGGGCTTTGGTTTACCTTTAGACCTTTTCAGGTATACCTTGTGTCTTTCCTTAATCCAATAGATGAATCTGTCTAAAGGATCTTTCTGGGCTACCTTTGAAACTAACATAGTCTCTCCTTTAACTAGAGGGCTATTGATTTACTAATGCCCCAACTCTCAGTGTGATAGCTACAACTTACGGCTATGTTTAGGCCAATATCAATACCACCTATCTCCATAAGCTCTTTGATCTTTCTGGCTTTGGGCAAGTTAGTTTTATAACTGTCTTTTCCAACGCCTCTTGGAAAGTCAAAGATAAGCTCATCGTGGACTTGGATTATCATAAAGCCTTGTTTGTCAGGGCGTCTTACAAAGGGCTTATTGATTATATCCAGATAGTCTTGGGTTCTAATCATAGCGGCACCCATCCATTGCATAGCCGTCCCTTGAGTAAAGTAGTTCAGAGGTATTGTGGGCTTTACTCTTCCACGCCTTGAACCGTTGTAGTACACTTTGGGACAGACTAAGGGATATCCTCTATCAGGGTCTACAGTGAAATCTGGAAGAGTCTCTACATAGCCCTTTTCAGTGGCTTCTAGGATCTTTGTCTGGTTAAGCTTGGCTATGTTGCTGAATTTGTTCTGTATGGTCCGTTGTGCCCCTTTTACGTGATAGGCTTTGTCGGCAGTACCACTAGTTTCCACAGCCCCATACTGTACAGCAAAGTTTCCATTCTTAACCCACTGATATTCAGTACTACCAAACTTATCCTTAGACTCAATGCCGTATTGGCTAAACAAGTCAGGGTGAAGAATGTCAAACACCAATAGGTGATAACTACCAAAGTAAGGTGGCTCTTCAGGGTGTTCAAATAACCTAATCATGCCAGGCTCATTAGCTGTGTAAGCTGTTATTCTTAGCTCAAGGTTCTTAGCGTCAAAACTCCACCACTCACGGCCCGGTAGTGGCCCAAAGACATTCCTAAGATTATATCCTTGTTGTTTGCTTACGTTGTGTTCACTAGGGTTCTGACTTGAAAACCTTAGCGTGTGTGTCCCTGATATGTTTAGTGACGGATGTAGTAGTGCCCATCTTCCACTGGCTGTGTCAACATCAATTCTAAACCGAGTATAGCCACTCAAATAGTTTATGGCTGTATCACAAGCCCGTTTGTTTTTTAGGGCTTTGATGAACTTGTAGGGCTTACTGGTTTTAGATAATATAGCCTCAAAGTGGTCCAGTGTGTTCCTATCAAGAGATGCCTTCCCAGTTTTCTTAGATCGTGAAAATGGCTCTAGTTTTAGAACATCATAGATAAAGCTGTGAAGTGACTTATTGCTAGAACCTTTAGGCAGAGCTAAGGCATAATCATACGTCTTAGCTATAGCTCGGCACTTTGAACCTAGTTTGTAGGAAGACAAAGCGTATCTTGCTATCTCTTTGTCTACAGTATCCAGGTTTATGTGAATACCACGGTTTTCCATACTGTAGACAACCCTGATGAGTTTTAGCCTATGCTGGTAGATTTTCCATAGTTCTCTTGACTTAAGTAGTTCCTGTTGTTTTTTGAATAGGGCCAGTGTGCTACTACTATCAACATTGGCATAGTCTAGACAGTCGTGAAACCATGGGTGATCTTTGGCATAGCGTAGTTTCTTGGCCAAGACTTTTAATAGCCACATATCAAACTTCCATACCTTAGTCTTGGCACTAGGCATCTCAGGCAAGCCCCTTTTGGCTATTCGCCAATTAGGAAATTGCCTCTTGGCTATTGAGCGTGCTTTTGTGCAAGCTACTCTAAGAGTCTCTTCATACTTAGAAACGTCAACACCCAAGTATCTCAAAACCATTGTGGTTAAATCATGTGGTTCATTGCTAGCTAGCAGATGCCCTGCCGTTAGTGTGTCATACACCCGATTCCAATAAGGTTTAGGCCATTTGCAGCCTATTGAAACAAGAGCCCTAACATCAAACTTTGGGTTTTGAAAAACCATGTAGCCACAGTCGGCTAGTAATTCATCTATCTCTTTTATGTCATGCCTCGGTATCTTGGGTTCTCTGGTTAGAGGGTCAACCCACCACTCATAGACAATCTGATTAGACTCTTCGTCACATGTTGTAACAAGAAAGGGCTTAGCCCCATGATGCAAGTCTAATCCTGTTGTCTCTGTGTCTATGCTCAACATTGATTAGTCCTCGTTTACAAGTTTTCCTTTACCATGGCAAGGGACACACCGCCCACCCCGGCTAGCTACCCCAGTACCACCACAAGCAATACAAACCCCTCCCCGTGGGGCCTTGTGCGTGCGTCTGACAGGGGTTTTAGCTTGGGTGGCCACTAGGCCCCCCTTAGCTTTTCTGGCTCTTAGGCGACGTTCTGGGGCGTCTGACAAAATGCTAGGCGTTAGCCGTTTATGTGGCCTAGCCAGTCGTCTGCGAGGTTTTTTCATTAGAGAACCTTTATGAGGGCCTGTAGGCTAGAAAAGAGGGGAGCTAGGAATTGTTGCTAAACCGTATTAGATACGACCGGATCTAACAGATTAAAGCAACGAGTCAAACTACTAGGGGGAATAGAAGGGTTTGACTATATTCCTAGCTCCCGGTCGCCTATAGAAACTGAATCAACAACTTACTCTAAGAGAGAATCCCAACTAACACCACGATAGGTAGTGTTGGTTTGCAAGTCTTTCAAAGTGCAAGTTTGTTTTCCAGTGTAAACCTTAGTAACTTCTACTTCGACTTTCTTGCGTTTTCCCTTTGGCTTGTAAAAGTAGATTTCGCCCTCTTCAGGATAAGCCTCTTCTTCACCATCTTCTTCATCTGCCTCTTCTTCATCGGATTCATCAGAGTCTTCCTCACTGGATTCTACTAGGTACTTAGCCAAGTCAGACCAAGTCTCGAAGTCGTCTGGATCGGCGTCAACAAAGCCTGAACTAGAGCATGTTGGGCCTCTTCATCGCCTTCATCAGCAGCAACACCAAGTTCCAACCACTCGTCGTCAACTTCATCGGACTCTTCTTCCTCTTCTGCCTCTTCTTCATCTTCAGAGTCCTCTTCCCCCTCACCCTCTTCCTCCTGTTCATCAGACAAGGCTAAAAGATCCTCTGCAAGCAACGACCAAGTAGTATACTTCTCATCTTCAGAATCTATGCCGTTAGACTCTGCTATTGAAGCCAGTTTCAACTGGGCTTCTTCATCACCATTGTCAGCCAGTTCACCCAACTCAGTTAGGTCTTCACTGACCTCTTTAGAGTCGTCATCGGGTTCATCCTCATCCACATACTCATCCTCCAGGTCTTCTCCTTCGTACTCACAAATACCTTTCCACACATGGTTGACCCTTGGGTTAGGGAATTCAGGTGTAGCCGTGCCTATCCAAGTGCGAAACCTGAAGTAAGGCTTGGCGAGCTGCAGAGCTGCTACAACAGTCTCCAAGTCGTTGTACTCCATAGCCGTAGTGTCAACACCCAACTTGCGTAGCTCATTATAGACCCAACCCAAGTGATCTTCGATGCTAACACGTTTTCTGCCTGGAGTCTCATAGATAGGCTCAATGATAGAAGTCCTACAACCTCTGATCTTGAGGTGGTCTTTCTCATCGGGCTCTACAACGATACCCTCGGCATAATAGAAGTACTTATCAGCGTCGTCTTTGGACTGTTTGAAATAGCACTTGCTCAAGCGGGCAATACCGTTTTCTATGCCAGCAGGCAAGTCACTGCCAGTGTCAAAAACAGTCTCATCAGACTTATGGGCTTCGTGAGCCTTCATGCCAGCTTTGCCAAGTTTGGCCAGGAAGGAGCTCTTAGTCGTCTTACGCATCACACACTCCTAGGGTAGATAAACCAGAAAACTAGTAAAAGCAACAACACTTCAGAATAGGCTAGAGACTTCCCCCTTTCATAAGTTTGGCGATTTTGCTGTAACTGGGGTTTACAACACATTCAGGCAACTTTGTACCTTTAGGCAACCTGAACTTTGTGGCATACGTAGAGTTAGGCCCAGTACGTAGGCAGTAGTCAACCCCCGCTAGTAGTTTAACAGACTGCACTACGGCGTCGCCCACTTTTGTCTTGACGAGTTTAGACTTCTGGCGTATGTAGGTTTGCACTATGTAGTCACAGGCTGGATTAAGCCACCCTACTACAGATGGACTAAGGGCTGAAGCTACGTAGGGCAAACTTAGGCTACTTGGGCTTTCTTCATTGTCAACATTAAAAACCCTCTCTTGGGCGATAATTACTGTCTGGCAATCTAATTCAAGTAGGCCTCTTAGATGCTCTTTCATTATCACAGCAATTTGGCCGTATTGAGCCCTAGTAGCTAAGCCCCAAGAGAGTTGAACGGGTGTCTTTGGTAAGCCTAGTAACTCCTTCAGTATTATGTTCTGTAGAAACGTGGCTGAGTCTAGCACAACAGTTTTGTAATGGCCTTTGGCAGCATGCTTAGTCAGCACTTCAAGGTCATCACTATTTTCTAGTCTTACAAAATCCACGCCTTTGACATTGGCTACAGACTTAGTGCCATCTTCAGCACCTATCAAGAGAAGTGGCTTAGGAAAAGTACAAGCAAAAGTGGTCTTTCCAGTACCACTACGTCCATAGACATTGAGCTTGGCCGTAGTTTCTATGTTGCCTATAGCCTGAATCTTTGAAAGTATACCCTTACTGGCTCTACGCCGAGGCTTACGACTATCTTGCTGTTTCTTCACAACAACCATTAGTAACTCCAAGGTCAAAGTTCGGGGAATAGTCTATCTGCTTTTTCAAGACCTATTGTGCTCCCAGTGTTTAAGTAGTTATCCAGTTCTTCTGCCCTACCCTCTAGGGTTGGATTATAGACGCCATAGGGGTAACGCCAGTGAAGCTTGTTTCCTTTTCTATAAGGGTTGTGGGGTGAAGCCTTTATCCAGTCCCACCAGTCCCAAACTTCATTGAGTATAGGCTTTAGAAAAGTATCAGCAAACTTTTCCAAGTCCCCCCTAGTCAGACAGCAATCCCATCTTTTGAAGAAGTAGTCTGCATCACCCTCTATGGCTTCACCAAGTCTTGCATAAAACTCTTTGTTGGTCTCTTCAACCTTGCGAGTCTTGGTCTTTCTTAAACGGCGAATAGAGTGTTTGCCCCCACTCAAAGGACGGCGTATGACATTGTACCTAATATCATAACGGTTCTTTTCAAAGGTGTTAGGCTTTAGACCCAGCTTCTCAGGTGTTTTGATAAGCTCATGAAGGGCTGTCAGATAGAACATCGTCTGTAGGTCAAATAGCAACTGGGTGTTTAGCTGTTCAACAGGAATATCCCCTTTAGTCTTGTGCTCTTGTAGGCGAATGCGTCTATTCCCCTTATCTATGCCATCGAACTTTCCCTTGAGTAAGACTTCTCTGCCATTCCCTATGTCGTAAGGTATTGAAAACACTAACTCCTTGGCTAGCGATTTGTACTTTATTGTATCAGGATGTTTCCTTTTGTATTTTATGTAAATAGGAAACTGTAGGCGACACACATCAAACCAATGAGTGATCTGAGTATTTTGCAATGGGTATTTCCTAGCCAGCTTTCTACAATACTGGAATAGATCCTCTTCCCAACTAGTCTTGTCTTGGCTGTAGGCCTCTTCGCAGATATGCCACATAGAGCCATATTCAATTCTATGATTGAATTCACCTACGGGCTTTAGACCATAGACAACTAGTAGTCGGAATCTCTCCCTACAGTACATAAACCGGCCGAGTAGAGATTGTGTAATACCGTCTACTTCAGGGCCATTCCATAGACAGGGAGGTTGTTTGAAATCTCTCGTCGGTTTTCCGACCATAGCTAGCTCTCCATGTTAGAAGTCAAGATCATTAAGCTTTGAGATTGTACTTTGTACGGCTAGCATCTTCTGAAATTGTTCTGCCCTAAGAATTGCAGCCGGGTGAATTATGTCAATGGTTTCTGTTTCAAGTAGCCTAGTCAGCTTTTGAGAACCTTTGTAGTTTGAGAAGCTTTTAGGCGTCACATACTTTGTAGCCAATTTTCCAACTCTGACTAGTTTCAATGGCTTACAAAGACTGATTATGGAAAAGACTCTAGGCATACAAGATTCTATAGAGTCTTTACTAGGCTCATTAAGTTTGCTGCCACCACCATCTTTTGGAATACACCCAACTAGATTGGTAAAGCACAACCTATGACCAGCCAATGCAGACTTAGCAATCATTTTGTCTAGAAGCTTTCCTGCTGGTCCTACAAATGGAAAGCCTAGAGTGTCCTCTGAGTATCCAGGGGCTTCGCCAATAAATAGCACATCTGGATAGAGAGAACCACGTAGAAAGACCACATTAGATCGGGTAGTGCATAAACAACACTCTTCACAGTCTTTCCAAGATTTCAGTAAGGCTTTGTAACGGGTTGATCTGTATGTCTTAACCATTCAAAAGCCCCTCATGGTATCTGTAGCAATAGGTCATGATTAACAGTGCATCAGACACAGCTAGTGTGACGTTGACATCAGGGTAGAGTTCTTGGGCTTTACGCTTTAAGCGATTCTTAAATGCAGTCTTACTTTCAGTAGATTTTCTGGGGGAGAAGTATAGAGCCTTCTGCCACCGCCGCGGTGAAACTTCTTCATAAGGCACACCAAGCCCTGTTAGAGCCATGAGTAGACCTCCAAAGCCTTTGCCAAACTTAAAAGTACTCGCTACCCCCTGACCGGGCATTGAGTGCACCTTTTCTATAGTTGCTGCTACTGGCTTCAAATCTGTCAAATCTGCCAGGAGTGTAAATATGTCTTTGTCAGTCCTTGGCATCTTAGTAACGAGTAGTATCTTTAATGATGTATCAAGCTTTTCTATGGCAGCAATACCACCATTTAGGCCCGGGTCAATTCCTAAGTAAATCATTAGATTCTCCAAGAGTTACTAGAGCCAGTAACAAGGTAATCCCCCTTAGATATTGCCACTATAAGACGTGGCTAGAAAGCCTACTAACTATCTGGAATACATTAGTTTTTTCTAAGGAAGGTAAGAGTAGGTAGTAATGGAGATAAGGGTAATAAGTAGAGGTAGAGAGTAGGAGGTAGTAGGTAGTAGGAGTAGTAATAATGAAGAGGCGTAAACGCCTCTTTACCCACCCCACCACCCCTTAAGGGTAACAACACATACCCTAACTGTCAATACCCCCTTATAAATTTTGTTTTTCATTAGCCTTGTACCGCCCGCCCGTTTTGGGTCTAATGCAGACAGTGCCTAGGGGGTTCTAGCACGGCAACCGAACATGGTTGCACCATAACTCTTTTCATGGAGTGAATGTTATGGTTCGCGTCATTAAAGTCGCTGATATTGAAGGTATCGAACTACCGTGTGATAGAGAGATTGACGGCGTTGTTTATGACCAAGATATCATAAGTACGCCACGTTCATTAAAAGAGCGGCCTGTAAAAGTTATTGAAATAGATGCAAAACGGCTAATAGAGGGTAAATCATTACTAAAACTGGGCTCTTGAAGCTGGCCCGGTTTTACCCAAAAATGCCTCATAATATGGCTATTTCATACCATATGTAACCCAAGTTTGCAAAAAACCTACTTTGTGAGATAAGGGCAAAAAACGCCAAAATGCCTCAAAACTGCCTTTATTTCATACCTTATGTGGGCCAAGTTTGCAGAAAAGTTGTTTTATGAATAGTTGTCAAAGTTGACAGATTCTTTCATTAGGGGGTGCCTATGCACGGATTTGCCTAAGATTTTGACGTTTTTCACTACAAAATTACGCTATTGAGAAAGTAGAAACCATGCCAGCTATTGCTAAAACCGCCAAGAAATCCACTCGTTCTACTACCAAGGCCAAAAGTAAGGCCAAGCCTAGGGCCAAA
>Ga0114931_10003646_pt1 | contig 19428 bp, 17 predicted proteins | sample 2SBtaG_FD_89579 | JGI IMG/M metagenome (GOLD analysis project Ga0114931, IMG submission 89579) | Deep subsurface microbial communities from Kolumbo volcano to uncover new lineages of life (NeLLi) - 2SBTROV14_V59a metaG | ecosystem: Environmental > Aquatic > Marine > Volcanic | place: Kolumbo...
TCTAGGAAAGTTCAAGAACAAGCATCAAGTACAAGTTCAAAATTGAACTTGTACTTGATGCTTGTTCTTGAACTTAAACCTCCTTCAGAGGGAAAACCAAGTCCGAAAAATTATCGACAATATGTTGGTTTCAAATTTTGCCTGAGCGCCTATTCAATTAAACACTAATAAATACAAAAGTGTATTTAACTGATTATCAAAATTTTATGTTCAAAAAGACGACTATTTTTTCAGGAAAGCTCCTGATAGCGGAGAATTTATATTCTCCGAATGCTCGTTACCAAGTCAAAATACACGTTTGGCAACCAGAGAATATAAATTCTCCGCTATTCAAACGATTACTAAAAACAGATTTCATTATCAAATATTTACACTTTTAAAAAACATTGTGTTCAGTAGAATATCTAAAGTCTAACCTATTTATAATCCATCACATTGATTTCATTTTCACAAAAAGAGTAGTCTTCTTCCACATTGGATGCGACAATCAACAATCGGTCTTTTGCAAATTTGCCAATCAAATCGCGGTACCATTGCGTCCCTTCCCTATCCAAATTGGTGGTCGGCTCATCTAACAATAAAACCGGCGTTTCGGAACATATGGCTAACACCAACTTCAGGCGTTGCTTCATGCCGGAGGAAAAATGCCGGATTTCCTTGTTTTTGGCTTTTGAAAATTGGAGTAGCTCCATTAAATCCTTCGTCTGCATGCCCTCCTTAAATGACCTGAATTTTTGATGGAAACGCAAGGCTTCGCGCAGGGTAAACTCTTCAATTAACTCGATGTAAGGCGCGGCATAACTGATTTCACGGTAAACGGCATCGAGGTCGAGTTTCTTCCCTTCCGTCATAAAGCCAATGACTCCCTTGGAGGGGGATAGATGCCCGGAAAGGATTTTCAACAAAGTAGATTTACCCGAACCATTGGGACCTAGAATGGCATAGGAGGAGCCTTGTTGAAAAGAATAATTCACATTTTTGAATATCCACTCGAAGCGGTAGCGTTTGGAGATAGCTTGGAGGGCAATTTGCATTTGATTCACTATTTCATAACATGGCTTCCCGCATCAACTCTAAAAAAGCCTGGCGCAACAAGCCGATATGCAAGCCATGAACCGAAGGCTTATTTCTTTGCATTCATCGGGCGAAATCCTCTCATAACGCCCCGGTCTGCCTTGCGAAGAAATTCGAGGATGTACTCCCTTTCAGAGGTCGCATGGAAGGTCGTTTCGATGATTTGGATAGCTTGGGTGGTATTATAACCCTTCACGAAAAGAATGCGATAAATATCCTGCACATGATGGATCCGTTCGGTAGTGAAGCCGCGCCGCCGCATCCCCACCGAGTTGACGCCTGCATAGGAGAGGGGTTCCCGCGCTGCCTTGACATAGGGGGGAACGTCTTTGCGCACCAAGGAACCACCCCCAACAAAGGTGTGGTCTCCGATTTTGACGAATTGATGAACGGCCACCAAGCCGCCTAGAATTGCGTATTCTCCCACTTCGATGTGTCCGGCCAAGGTTACGCCATTGGCTAATACGCACTTTCTCCCAATCCGGCAATCGTGGGCGATATGCACATAAGCCATCAGCAGGGCATGTTCCCCAATTATAGTTCGATGGCTGGCTTTGGTGCCTCGGTTCAGCGTACAATATTCCCGGATGGTCACAAAATCGCCCAATTCCACGGTGGAATATTCCCCATTAAATTTCATGTCTTGTGGGATAGCGCCAATGACAGCCCCCGGGAAAATTTTACAGTAGCTCCCAATTCTGGCTCCGTCCATGATGGAAACGTTGGGACCTATCCAGGTACCATCTCCGATGACGACATCTTTGGCGATGGTGGTAAAAGGCTCAATGATGACGTTTTCTCCGATTTGGGCTTCGGGGTGGATATATCGCAATCCATGATAGTTCACGGTGTTCGGTCTTTCAGTAGTAATTTCCATTTGTTTCGTTTCGTAATAATTTAGGTTAGGGAAAGAGATTTAGCAAAATGATGGCCCCCAAAAGAGTCCGGGACAATTTCTAATATTTTAAAGTGTTGGAAGTCAGCGTTTTAGTTGTCCATTTTATGACCCCAATATGGCCAAAAGTACAATGACCTCGATAACAAATGACGACCCCCACTTACCTGCGTTCCACAATCTGCGCCGTCAATTCCCCTTCCGAAACAATTTTGTTGCCAACATAGGCCGTTCCGTACATTTGGATGATTCCTCGTCGAATGGGAGCGGTCAGTTCCATTTTCAAAATCAGGGTGTCGCCAGGCACGACTTTGTGCTTGAATTTGGCGTTGTCAATTTTCAAAAAGTAGGTGTCCCAATTGCCGGGATTGTCGTGCATGGACAATGCCAAAATGCCCCCGGTTTGCGCCAGGGCTTCCATTTGAAGGACGCCGGGAAATATCGGATTGCCTGGGAAATGCCCCTGAAAAAAATATTCGTTAAAAGTGATATTTTTAACACCCACCACATGGGTATCGGACATCTCGATGATTTTGTCAACCAATAAAAAAGGGTAGCGATGGGGCAACCATTCCGCAATTTTATTTACATCGAACAGCGGCTCTTTGTCCGGGTCATATTTTGGTTTGCCTTTTAATTTGCGTTGCTCGTTGTAGTGCTTCTTCAAAATTTTAGCAAACTCGACATTGGCCTTATGCCCCGGTTTGGTGGCGACGATTTTACCTTTTATTGGCTTTCCAATCAAGGCTATGTCGCCCACCACATCGAGCAGTTTGTGTCTGGCCGGTTCATTTTCAAAATTTAGCTCAACTGTATTCAAGATACCCTCTTTTTCGATTTTGATGCTTGGCCGGTTAAATTTTTTTGCCAACTCGTCCAATTCTTCCTGATTCATCAGCCTGTCCACAATGACGATGGCATTGTCTAAATCGCCGCCTTTGATAAGGTCCTGGCTGATGAGATGGTCTAGTTCATGCAAAAAAACAAAGGTTCGGCAGGGAGCTATTTCGGTGGCAAAGTCTTCGATATTCAACAGAGATGCATATTGTTGCCCTAATATTTTGGAATTGAAATCAATCAGGGTAGTTACCTGAAATTGCTCTGCCGGCAGGACCATTAGTTCCGTTCCTGTAGTATCATCTTTAAAGGAAATGGGTTCTGTCACTTCAAAAAAGTCTCTTTGGGCTTCCTGTATTTCCAAACCTGTGTTTTTCAAAATTTTCACAAAATCGGCAGAGCTACCGTCCATGATGGGGGCTTCGGAAGCATCTATTTCAATCAACACATTGTCAATAGAAAGCCCGTAAAGCGCTGCAAGAACATGCTCAACGGTACTGATTTCGACCTCGCCCTTTTGGAGGGTCGTTCCGCGGTTCGTAGAAACGACCTGCGAGACATCCGCCCGGATAACGGGTTTGTCTGCCAAATCAATCCGCTGGAATTTGTATCCATGGTTCACCGGCGCTGGGTGAAAGGTCAATTTCACTTCTTTCCCACTGTGCAATCCAATGCCATTAATAGTGACAGCTTTTTTAATAGTGTGCTGTTTCATAGAAGCTTCTGCAATTTGATTCGCAAAGATAGATAAACTTTGGCTTTCCCTCTCGGTGGTTTTAATCCATGTCGTGGGTGGTTTTTCGAGATGCTTTTTTCTGGCGCAGCATTAAAGTGTCCAATGCAAAAAGCCTGATTATCAAAAAAATATAAATTTTCCAAATTGTAAAATTTTGAAAATTATCCCTTTTTCAATTTCTTCTCCAGTTCATTAATTTTTTTATACAATTCGGGTAGTTTTTTAAAGACGGCATAAGCCCGAAGGTAATCATTGTAGGGCAGCGCGGGCGAACCATACACCGCCGAACCGGGCTTTTCAATAGGAGAAGCAACCCCGCTTTGGGCCTGCACTTTGGTTCCGTCAGCCACCTGAATATGACCCACAAAACCTGCCTGCCCCCCTATCTGGCAATTTTTTCCTATTCTGCCACTTCCGGCAAAACCTGCTTGTGCCGCAACGACTGAATTTTCACCTATTTCCACATTATGGCCCACCATAACCAAATTGTCCAACTTCGCACCGCGCCGGATGATGGTTGACCCTATCGTACCTCTGTCAAGGGTGGCATTGGCCCCGATTTCAACATCCTCCTCTACGATGACATTGCCGATTTGAGGGATTTTGAGGTAAGTGCCGTCTTGCTGTGGTGCAAAGCCAAATCCGTCGCTGCCAACAACGACATTGGAGTGCAAAACACAACGGTCACCAATCTCGCATTGGTGATAAATTTTTACGCCGGGATAAAGCAGAACTTCTTCACCGACTACCACCCCTTTGCCAATAAAAACCTGCGGAAAAAGGATCGTTCCGGCACCTATTTTAGCGCCCTCCTCTACTACCGAAAACATTCCAACCGAAACATTTTCTGCCAAAGTAGTGGAAGGGTGGACGCAAGCCTGTGGTGAAATACCCTTATTTTCCGGCAATGAATTGCCAAAGTGTCTCAACAGAAAAGCAAGCGCACCATACACATCCTCCACCCGTATCAGGGCTTCGGCAGCAATGGGCTGCAAAGGTTGAAAATCCCTTCCTACCAATAAGACAGCCGACCTATTTGTGTAAGCAAAGCCTTCGTATTTCGAATTGGCTAAAAAGGTCAGTGTCCCTTCGCCTCCTTCTTCGATTTTCCCGGGCCGGGTAACGAAAACACTGGGATTGCCCTCTAAGTCTCCATTCACAAGGCGGGCTATTTCTTTAGCTGAGATTCGCATGGATGCAAAGGTAGGAAAAAGTGCTGCTTTGACAATTTTTTCCGGCCATTGGTGGTAAGACAAGTCGAAACAAAAAACACTGAATTGCCTGCAAGTGGAGAATCTGAAAAATTGAAATAATAAAACAAATTACTGAACCAAAGAATTGATTACCAAGGCTCTTGCATTTTAGATTTCAATCAATCTGTTGCTTCTTTTTTTCCTTTTCCCGTCAATTTTCGCCAAAACCACTGAATTGGGTCGTAATACAAATCGGCAACGCGTTCTTTTAGCGGGATGATGCCATTATCGGTAAGTTGAATATTCTCCGGGCAGACATGTGTGCAACACTTTGTAATGTTGCAAAAGCCGGAACCCAAATCTTTGTGAATTTCCCCAATCCTATCTTCAATGTCCAAAGGATGCATTTCCAGGCTGGCCAGACGAATCATAAAGCGGGGTCCGACGAACTTATCTTGTTGTTCGTGGTCTCTCAACACATGGCAGGTGTTTTGGCAAAGGTAGCATTCGATGCACTTGCGAAATTCCTGCACCCGTTCCGCACTTGCGGTGTTCATTCGATATTTGCCGTCGGCACCTTTCATCTTCGGGTTGGGTTTGAAGGGGGCGATGCGCTCATTTTGGCGGTAGTTCCAACGCACGTCGGTAACCAAATCCCGAATGACCGGGAAGGTTTTCATCGGCGTACAAGTAATCTGTTCCCTTGGACCAAAATCATTCATTCGGGTCATGCAGGCCAGGCGCGGCATTCCGTTGATTTCCATGCTGCAGGAACCGCACTTGCCTGCTTTGCAATTCCAACGGATGGCCAGATCGTTGGCGTGTTGTGCCTGAACCCGGAACAAGGCATCGAGTACGACCATTCCTTCCTCTACTTCAACATTGTATTCTTTAAACTCCGCCCTTGCGGCATCACCTCTTAAAATTCTAAAATTTCGTTCTGCCATAGTTGAAATTTTGCTTTGTCAGGTATTCCAAATGTGAAAGATTTTGAAAATCTTACAAATTTAAATTCCCAATTCTTCAATGCTATAATGACCCAATGACCATCAAACTTCTGCCTTTGCTCTTTCTTCCCTCACCTCTTTTTCCAAGTCCTCTAAAGACGAGCGCGCAATTCGTTCCAAATCGGGATTGGAAACTTGTCTTTTTATTTTTTCGACTTCCACCTTGCCGTCTTTTCCTTTTCGCACGGCGAGGTTGTATTGTCCCCATTCTTCCCGTTCCCCCTCGTAATCGAGGCGCGTGTGCGCACCCCTGCTTTCCTGCCGCATCAAGGCTGCATTGGCAACGACCTTTGAAACAATCAAAAGCGATTGCAAGGAGATTGCCTCATGCCAACCGGGGTTGTACTGACTAGAACCGTGGGCTTTGACGGCGTGGGCTTTTTCTGTTAATTTGTCCAATTGCTGCAAGGCTTCTTCCAAATCCGCTTCATTTCGAATGATGCCGACTTTTTCCTGCATCAATTCGCGCAATTCATCATGCACTACATAAGGATTAGGACCCGATTCCCGGTTGAGGAAGGCGGTCGCTTTTTTGATGGCATTTTTCACTTGTTCCTCATTAATGGCAGGCCAAGCAGCTACCTTGCTCGAATATTCGGAAGCATACTGTCCGGCTAACTGCCCAAAAACGATGAGGTCCGACAGCGAATTTCCGCCCAAGCGATTTGCGCCGTGCAGACCTGCGGCACATTCCCCACAGGCGAATAGCCCGGGCACGGTAGATTCCTGCGTATCCGAGTTTACCCGAACACCCCCCATGAAGTAGTGCAGTGTAGGCCCGACTTCCATCGGTTGTTTAGTAATATCTACCTCTGCCAATTCTTTGAATTGGTGGTACATGGAGGGTAATTTCTTTTTGATAATCTCCGCCGGCACTCTCGACGCAATGTCGAGATAAGCCCCGCCGTGTTCCGACCCCCGCCCTGCTTTTACTTCGGCAATGATAGCCCTTGCCACGACGTCTCTCGTCAACAAATCAGGCGGACGGCGGGCAGATTGATCGCCCTTCAGCCATTTATTGGCCTCTTCTTCGGTATCCGCCGTTTCGGAACGGAACCGGTCGGGGACGTAGTTGAACATGAACCGCTCGCCTTTATTATTGAGGAGGATTCCACCGTCGCCCCGCACTCCTTCCGTCACCAAAATACCCCGGACGGAAGGCGGCCAAACCATGCCCGTTGGGTGAAATTGCGTGAATTCCATATCCATGAGGTCAGCCCCGGCTTCATACGCCATCGCGTAGCCGTCGCCGGTATATTCCCATGAATTGGAGGTGACCCTCCATGCCTTTCCCGAACCACCCGTCGAGAATATGATGGCTTTGGTTTTGAATAAAATAAATCGCCCGGTTTCTCTCCAATAGGCTAGCAAGCCGGCTACGCGGTCATCGTCTTTGAGGATTTCCAATACCGTGCATTCCATGTGAACCTGAAACCCCTGATGAATGCCGTGGTCTTGCAGGGTGCGGATGAGTTCCAAGCCCGTTCGGTCGCCAACGTGGGCCAGGCGGGGGTACCTATGCCCGCCAAAGTTGCGCTGATTGATTAAACCGTCTTTGGTGCGGTCAAAAACGGCGCCCCATTCTTCCAATTCATTCACGCGGGCAGGGGCAAGTTTGGCGTGCAATTCGGCGGTTCTCCATTGGTTCATAAATTTGCCTCCCCGCATGGTGTCTCTAAAATGAATTTTCCAGTGATCGCGCGGATCTACATTTCCCAAAGCGGCGGCCATGCCACCTTCTGCCATGACGGTGTGGGCTTTCCCCAAAAGGGATTTACAAATGACGCCCGTATTCATGCCCATTGCCGAACATTCTATGGCCGCCCGAAGACCCGCGCCCCCCGCACCTACTACGATGACATCGTGCTCTATGGTCGTTAGTTCTGAAATTTGCATATGGTTTGTTTATCCTGAATTATTCACGCGTTTCTATAAACTCATCAAAATCAAAAGGTTGTCTCACCCTAGCTCGAATCGCCACCGTAGCTCGGAGGTTCGCTCCGAGAAGAATCGTGCATTACTTCTCGGAGCGAACCTCCGAGCTACGGTGTTATTCGTTTTTTTGAAAATTGAATTTTGTAGTTATCATGAAGCCAAAAACCAATATTCAAGAAAATCTTTTATCTGAAATCTTACATCAAAAATCTGTACATTCAATTTCCCCAAGTATTGAAATCCGTTATTACACCTGAAGCAACCAGGCGAACATAGAGATCGGTGAAGCCGACAAAAAACAAACTTATCCAGGCAAATTTTTTGTGATTTTGGTTCAACCAGGAAGATTTTTGATATACTCCGGTACGCAAGGGTCCCATCCCCGCGCAGGAAAAACAATCCTTTCTTCCGCCAATTAAATGCCGCCAGGAATGACAGCCGAAGGTATAAAGGGCAAGCAGGGTCGGATTGATAACTAAAATCAAGGTTCCGACACCGAAGCCAAATTCTCCTCCCTGGAAAAAAGCACAAAAGGCATCATAGTAGAGGATTGGAAGGTACAAAATGGCAAATAGCATCGCCAGGCGGTGCAGGTTTTGAAAAATCAAGACAAAGGTCTCGCCCCGATACCTCCCATGAGGAAGGGACCCGACGGCACAAGACGGGGGCGTTCCGATAAAGGCTTTGTAATAAACGCCGCGGTAATAGTAGCAGGTGAAACGGAAGGCAAAAGGGAAAACAAGCACTAAAAAAGCAGGGGAAGCAGGTAAAAATTCCGGCCACCAGGCAGGCCAACTTCCAAACCAAGCATGCGCTTCGGCTGCCCCTCCGGCAACGTTGCCGGCAACGAAAAGCAAAGGAGAATAGAAAGGAGAAAGATAACCTCCAAAACCTCCCTGGCCACCATCGTACCAATAATTATTCGCTTGAAATGCGGCATACATGGAATAGACGGTGAAGAGTCCCAATCCTAAAAATACCAGGGCTGGTTCAATCCACCATTTGTCTGTTCGGAGGGTTTGAAGAAATGATTTTTTTCGGAAGTAAGAGGCGGTGTCCAACATATTTGTCCTAGGTTTTTCCTTTTGTGGCCAATGAAGCCTAATTATAATCGTCCTAAAAGTAGTAATTCAAAAAGAAGCGCCAAAGAAAAAATTGTATTTTCTAGGACTTTCCAAATAATTTGGAATCAAACCGAGGCCAAAAACTCCCTGTTCATCATGGAAATAACATCTACGGAAATTTCCTTCGGACACTCAGCTTCACAAGCAGTGATATTGGAACACAAACCAAAGCCTTCTTCGTCCATTTGGTGAACCATACTACGGACGCGCCATTTTCGTTCGACCTGGCCTTGCGGTAAAAGAACCAAATGAGAAACTTTTGCCGCCGTAAACAACATGGCAGAGGCATTCGGACAGGCGGCAACGCAAGCCCCACAGCCAATGCAGGCTGCCGCGTCAAAGGCATGGGAGGCGGCTATTTTATCGATGGAAATATCGTTGGCATCGGGGGCTTGGCCGGTGTTGACGGAAACGTAGCCGCCAGCTTCGATGATTCGGTCGAGGGAAGAACGGTCAACAACGAGGTCTTTGACCACCGGAAAAGCTCTTGCCCGAAAGGGTTCGACGACAATAGTATCGCCATCTTTGAAATGGCGCATGTGCAATTGGCAGGTAGTCGTGCCTTGCATGGGACCGTGCGGAAAGCCATTGATGACCATGCTGCAAGCCCCGCAAATGCCTTCCCGGCAATCGTGGTCGAAGGCTACGGGTTCCTTTTTTTGCTCGATTAATTGTTGGTTGAGGACATCCAACAACTCCAGAAAGCTCATATGTTCGGAGGCTTCCATGTGGAAGGTCGCGAAATGGCCTTTGTCGCTTGCATTTTTTTGACGCCAGATTTTTAATGTTACATTCATCGTATTTCCGTTTAACCAGATGAAAAGACAAAAGATTGAAAGATTTCAAGATGAAAGACTTCTTGCTTGAGTTCTAAACCTTCAGGCTTTCGTGCGGGATGCTTCAAAGAGCAGATTTCCTGTTTTGATAATTTCATCTACAAAAGGGTTTCCCTTCTCAAAATCTTCTTTTCTAAAATGATGCACTTCTATTTGCGGATACCGAATATTGATTTTGGAAGTCGTCCGGTTGTTTTTCAAAAAATTTTTTGTGAATTGACTGGAAACCAAAGCCAAATCAACATCAGAAGATTCTCGCTGCTCTTTTTTAGCATGAGAACCAAAAAGGATGACCTTTTCTAAAGGTATCTTACTATCAAGACATTCTTTAATGAAATCAGAAGCCCTTTCTATTGCAGCTTTTCGCGAATACATATTGTCAGACTTTAAGACAAAAGATTGAAAGACAAAAGTTCTCCGTAAATTTAGTTATTAACTTCACTCTTAAAATCCCAAAAATCTTTCATCTTTTGTCTTTCAATCTTTCATCTTACCATCTAAAAATCTAACTATTTATAACTTCTGGTTTTCAATTCAACGTTTTCAAAAGTCAATTCTTCCTTGTGTAAGATGGGCTCTTTTTGAATATTTGCCCATTCCCAGGCAGCTACAAAGGCGTAGTCTTCGTCATTGCGCAAAGCTTCGCCATCTGCCGTTTTATATTCTTCCCGAAAATGGCCGCCGCAGCTTTCTTTGCGGTTGAGGGCATCCACAATCATCAATTCGCCCAACTCCATGAAATCAGCTACGCGGGCTGCTTTTTCCAATTCGGGGTTAAACTCTTCCTGTGTGCCAGGAACGAAAACATCCTGCCAAAACGAAGCCCGCAGTTCCTGTACTAATTTTCTGGCTTTTTTCAAACCTTCTTCATTTCTGGACATGCCGCAGTAGTCCCACATTATTTTGCCCAACCGGCGGTAGAAATCTTCCACCGATTGCTCGCCCTGAATGTCGAGGAGTTTTTGAAGGCGTTCGCGGGTGTTGTTTTCTGCTTTTTCGAATTCCGGGAGGTTCGGGTCAATCTTTGGCGTGCGGATTTCTTTTGATAAAAAGTCGCCGATGGTAGAGGAGATGACGAAATAGCCGTCTGCCAAACCTTGCATGAGGGCGGATGCACCGAGGCGGTTGGAACCGTGGTCGGAGAAATTGCATTCGCCGAGGGCAAATAATCCGGGAATGTTGGTTTCCAAATTGTAATCCACCCATAGACCTCCCATAATGTAGTGGGCAGCGGGGTAGATTTTCATGGGCGTTTTATAGGGGTCTTCGCCAGTAATTTTTTCGTACATCTCGAAGAGATTGCCGTACTTTTCTTCGATAACTTTTTCACCCAATTGAATGAGGGTAGCTTTGTTGGGCTTCATAATTCCTTTTGCGTGGGCTTCCGATTTGCCGTAATATTCAATGGCGGCAGTAAAATCCAAAAATACGGCCAGACCACTCTCATTGACGCCATAGCCCTCGTCACAAACCTTTTTGGCTGCCCGCGATGCCACATCCCTCGGAACCAGGTTGCCAAAAGCGGGATAGCGCCGTTCGAGATAATAATCGCGATCTTCTTCGGCAATATCCTTCGGTTTTTTGACGCCTTTGCGAATGGCTTCTACGTCCGCTTTGTTTTTGGGAACCCAAACCCTCCCGTCATTGCGCAAAGATTCGGACATCAAGGTCAACTTGGACTGATAACTTCCGGAAACGGGAATGCAGGTAGGATGAATTTGGGTGTAGCAGGGGTTTGCCATAAAGGCGCCTTTTTGGACCGTCCTCCATGCGGCGGCAACATTGCAGGCCATTGCGTTGGTGGATAGGTAGAAAACGTTGGCGTACCCACCCGTTGCCATGACGACACAATGCGCGGCATGGCGTTCCAATTCACCGGTGAGAAGATTGCGAACGATAATCCCCCTGGCTTTGCCATCCACTACCACCAAATCGAGCATTTCATGGCGATTGTACATCGTCACACTTCCCAATGCAATCTGCCGGGTCAGGGCTTGATAAGCCCCCAATAATAATTGCTGTCCGGTTTGCCCCCTGGCATAAAAGGTTCGGGATACCAGGACGCCTCCAAACGACCGGTTCGCCAGCATCCCCCCATATTCGCGGGCAAAGGGCACCCCCTGTGCGACACATTGGTCAATGATATTTCCGCTCACCTCTGCCAACCGATAGACGTTCGCTTCCCGCGAACGATAATCGCCTCCTTTGATGGTATCGTAAAACAAGCGATAAACGCTATCGCCATCGTTCATGTAGTTCTTGGCAGCATTGATGCCTCCCTGTGCGGCAATACTATGGGCGCGGCGAGGGCTGTCGTGGAAACTGAAACATTTCACATTGTAGCCCAACTCTCCCAGATTAGCCGCCGCCGAAGCCCCCGCCAAACCCGTGCCTACAACGATGACATCCATTCGTTTTTTGTTGTTCGGCGCTACAAGGGGCATCGTTCCACTATACCTTGCCCACTTTTCAGACAAGGGTCCAGGAGGTATTTTACTATCTAATTGCATAAGTTTATTATTGTGGTCATTAAGTCATTGGATCATTGAGGTCATTTGTCTTTCAATCTTTCCTCTTGCTTTCTTTCATCTTCCAATCAAATAAGAGCCGCCATATGCCCGAATTTGATAAAAAACCAAATTGGGATAAGGGCAAATCCGGCTGGCACCAAAAAGGAATATGCCTTTCCCAGAAATTTAATGAGAGGTCCTATTTTTTTGTGATTCAGCCCTAGGGTTTGAAAGGCGGACTGAAATCCATGGTTGAGGTGGTAACCAACTATCGCCATGGAAATGACGTAAAACAGGACAAACCATAAGTTGGTAAAGGCTGCTTTGACCGGTTCGAATAAATTATCAACCGCAACACCGTCGTAAACTTGTTCCGGCAATTGCCCGAATTTAACCGGGAACCAAAATTGATAAAGGTGTATCAAGAGGAAAATAAAAATGATGGTACCCAACCACCCCATGTTTTTTGAAGCGAAAGCGCTCGTTTTGGCAGCCCTTGTTCGTTTGACTTCATAGGCCTGATTGCCCCTTGCCAACCGGTTATTGCGCCAAAGCAACCAACCTTGAATGGCATGCAGCAAAATGGCTACGTAAAGGATAATGGAAGTCGTTTTGATAATCGGGTTGGTGGCCATGAACTCTCCGTAGAGATTGAATTGACGACCACCGTCATCAATGAGTAGCTGTAGATTGCCGATAAGATGCACCAGAAGAAATAAAATGAGAAACAGCCCCGTCAGGCTCATAGTAATTTTCTTTCCAATAGACGATGTGAGAAATTTGCCAAACCAACTCATACGCGTTTACGATTTAATTATCCCAAATTGATGAATTAAAATATGACTTTTCAGGACCTTATTTAAATATCCAAAATTTCAAAAATGCTTTATTACCCGGCTCAATCCCCTACTAAAATCACGACGGGCAAATGTATTTATAAAATGGGTAAATACCAACCAAGAGTTGTAGCTTTTTTTCTAACTTGCGGGTTTAAAATTTCAATCATTTTTGTGGTGCAAAAAAATCAAATAGTCAGCTTCAAACAATTTCTCGAAACCTTCCCTGAAGTACCGCTTCCCATTGTTCTTGCGGATGTGACGCATCACGAATTTTGTCAATCTAATGAACCCCTGCATCAACTAATGATTGAGCAGCATATCGGCAGAGTTGAAGGGGAGGCGTCGGATGAGCTGACGGAATACGTAGCCTGTTTTAAAATTCCGGAAACTTTCGATTTCCACGCCATCGTTTATTGGAAAGCCAGCTTGATGAACTACCAATACGTCTTGGCCACTTTTGAAAAAACAGGGATGTTTATTGACAAAAGAGTCATCGCCGGAACCTATTCCGACGGCAAAACCGTCACCAAATTGGTCGCGACAATAGATGAAGATTGGACAATTTATATTGTTGCCGGTCAATTGGAAGGCAGTGCCGATGTTTACGATGCGTCTTCGACCACCTCCTTCGAATTGGAATTGCTGACCGACGGGAAGATTGTCAATTCCGTTTAGGGAACAGGACAAAATGTTTTTGTAACTTTGCCCCAGAATAGACTTGAACTTTTTTGAAAAATGTTCGTTTGAAAGTAAAATTATCGCCCCAGTCAATAAACCTCATCTGAATTGCCTGCCACCGAAAATTTATCTTTGCATCAAAATTTTATTAATTCATCTAAAAAAAATTAAAAGAGGGAACAGCGCCCTATTGTCGGCCTGACTTCAAGTCACACCGACAATTAATTAGCCTAAGATTTCGCTATTCCTCTAATTCAACTACTACCTGATTTATGACAAAAAAGAATTCGAAGACGAAAGGACGGAAGCTGACCACAGGTCAGCTTCAACGAGAGGTTTTGAAACTTTTCAAAAGACACCCCAAAAAAAGAATGAACCCCCGCCAAGATGGCAAAGCTTTAAAAGTAGCGAACAACAAAGACTCCCTCCATTTTGCGTTGGAAAAATTGGCGGAAGAAAACCAATTGATTGCTTTGGGAGATTACAAATATCAATTGAAAAAACGGGTGGGTTCAAGGCACAGTCGCCAATCGTATGAAGGCACCGTTGACATGACCCGTTCGGGGGCTGCCTACATCGTTTGCGAGGGCTTGGAAGAAGACATTTATGTCGCTGCCAAAAACCTCAACACCGCCCTCCACGGCGATAAAGTGGAAATAGCTACCTGGAAAGCGCGGGGAAGATGGCGTAAAGAGGGAGCGGTTTTAGAAGTAATCGAACGCGCTTCCGAACAATTCATGGGAACCCTTTGGCTGCATCGCAAACACGCCCTCGTCGTGCCGGATAAAATCAACATGCCGGTTGACATCTTCGTGGAATTGAAAGATTTGAACGATGCCACAGACGGCGACAAGGTGATTGTGAAGGTGATAAAATGGCATCAGAGAACCCCCAAAGGCATCATCACCGCCGCGCTAGGACCGGCAGGCAGCAGCGACATCGAGATGAAGTCCATCCTCATCAACAACGGCTTCAATTTGGAATTCCCAGAGCAAGCTTTGGAGGAGGCAAACCATTTGCCGAAAGGCATCAGCACTCAGGAGGTGAAGCGCAGAAAGGACTTTCGGGCAGTACCCACCTTTACGATTGACCCGGCGGATGCCAAAGATTTTGACGATGCCCTGTCGCTGCGTTTTCTGGAAAACGGGCATTGTGAGGTAGGCATCCACATCGCCGATGTGACGCATTACGTTCAGAAAGGCAGCGCGTTGGACGAGGAGGCTTTTCGCCGTTCCACTTCGGTTTATTTGGTGGACAGGGTGTTGCCGATGTTGCCGGAAGAAATTTCCAACGAGTTGTGTTCCCTTCGCCCAGGATAGGATAAATGCACCTTTTCAGCCGTTTTTGTTTTTGATAAAAACGAAAAAATCGTCAGCCGTTGGTTTGGCAAATCGCTGATTCATTCGAACCGGCGTTTCACCTACGACGAAGCGCAGGAAGTCCTCGAAACGGGGGAAGGCGATTTTGTAGCAGAGTTGAAAATTGTAAACAAATTGGCAAAAAAACTCCGCAAAGAACGCTTCAAAAAAGGCTCGATTGATTTCGACACCGAAGAAGTGCGCTTCAAATTGGACGAAGATGGCGTACCCGTCGAGGTTTATGTGAAAGAGCGCAAAGAGGCACATATGTTGATTGAGGACTTCATGCTGCTAGCCAACCGGGAAGTCGCCACTTTCATCCATCAAAAAGGCAGGGGCTTGGAAATTCCATTCGTCTATCGAGTCCACGACGAACCCAATCCCGACAAGGTGGCCGAGTTTGCGCGCTTTGCCAAGGAAATGGGGCTTCAGTTGAACATCAACACCCCGCAAGAAATCGCCCGTTCGTTCAACAGCCTCGCACAGGCGGCCAAAGAGGACGAAACGCTGCAACTTCTCGCCCCCATCGCAATTCGGACCATGGCCAAAGCAGAATATACCACCGAAAACATCGGCCACTATGGCTTGGGTTTCGATTTCTACACCCACTTCACTTCTCCCATTCGCCGTTATTCGGACGTCTTGGTTCACCGCATTTTGCACAAAAATTTGAAAGAGGACACCTTCCGAACCAACAAAGACATCCTCGAAGGGCAATGCAAACACATCTCTTTGATGGAACGAAAGGCCATGGATGCCGAGCGCGAATCCATCAAATACAAGCAGGTGGAGTTCATGCAAAAACACCTCGGCGAGGTTTTTACCGGCTATATTTCCGGCATCATTGACCGGGGGATTTTCGTGGAGTTAAAAGGAAACAAATGCGAAGGAATGGTTAGTTTCGCAACGATGGATGAACCTTTTGACATTGAAGAAGGGCGGCTGCGCGCAAAAGGAATGCGTAGCGGGAAGGTAATGAAAATGGGCGATGAAGTGCAAATCCGGATTGTTGCCACCGAATTGGCAAAAAGGCAAATTGATTTGGAATTGGCCTAAAAAAACCGCCCTTCAAAAGAGAAAAGCGGTTCTTCAAAATCATTGAAGGAAAACTTTTTTTTATAAATCCTCCAGGAAATTGACAATTTCCTGAAGAGGCTTTTCATTGGGTTGAATTTCGACCTCCAAATTTGCCCTCGTTGTTGTCGGGAATTGCCCGAGATGATAAATATCTCCCCCTTGCCGGGAAATAATCAAGAGGGTCACATCGGCATTGAGGGGCAAATCCATTTGGATAATCGAATTGGCACCGGAATCGAAAGGCAGGGGCAGCACTGAAGCCATGTCTTTGAATACGACATAGGCGACCGTATTGAGGGGTTTGTATTTTTTTGGCAATTGGATGCGTGCTTGTCCTTTCTCCAAATTAGGGTCATCCAAAAAGGCGGCGGCATTCATCCAACCGAGTCGTTTTGTCGAAAATTCATAGCCCGTTTGGATGCCGGAAGCGCCCATCCACTCGACTATCTGCACCGCGGCCACGCTATCTGCCGTGCTACTTGCCTCAATCCAATCTTCTCCGGCAACCGGGTCAGGGGCATGATAAAACACCTCTTTACCCTCCACCGGATTGGCGGCGGGAACTCTGATTTCAAGGGTGGCCGGCGATTTCAGATGAAGTTCCTTTCCATTGGAAGTCATTTTTACAAAAAGTTCACCGATAGAGTTCAGTACTCTATTAGAGGACACCGGAAAGCGGCGGTACTTTATCATGTCGCCCCGGGAATAAATTTCTATCAATTCAATGGAAATATTGCCGTTGGGTCTTTGCCCTGCTGCATCGAGCAAGTCGTTCGGATTGAAAGAAACCCGCGTCCCTTGCCGGGTGGTGATGGATTTGAGTTGTTCGCCCGCTATGGAAACGACAAAATTTTGGGCAAGGGGCCGGAGGATGTCAAAAAAGAGTTCGATGCTGAAATCATTGTTGGGCGTAAACCTATCGAAGTCTTTCTTGCAACCAACAAAAAGGTTGGAAAGAAGAAAAATGCTCAAAAATAGAAGGCCGTGTCTTTTCATTTCTTCAGTCGGGATTTAGGTTGCAAGCAATACTAAACAGACACCCACTGCTGCCTTTTCGCTGCCTGAAAAAGGTTAATCTACCAACTAAAACTTGAACCGAAGCCCCGTCAGCAGGCCTGCGGAAAGGTATTTTTGTTCGAGCAAATAATCCTCTCGCGTGAGGGGATTCAGGTAGTATCGCAACTGAGGTTCAATAACCCAATGAACATTTTTGGAGAATTTGTAATTCAAACCAAAACTGCTGAAAAGGCTGATTCCCGCCCGGCTTTTAAAAACAGGCAAAGCATCCGCAGCGCCGGAGGAGAACGTTGCCGGTTCGTTTTCGGGGGAAAGGAGGTCTCCTTTTTTGTGAAATAATAGGTTGAAGTAAAGTCCTCCATTCAGGGAAAATGTCCATCTTCGGGTGTTCAATTCATAACCGGCAAGGACGGGAATATCAATTAAATGGAAGCGGTTGTAGGTTCGTTTTTGGCGAAAGCCTGTTGCCAGCAAAGTATCCGTCCCTATAATATTTCCTCGCATATCGAAGGTATTAATTAAAGACCTCCTTTCGGCATTTTCGTTCTGAAAATCAAATCGCTCGTTTATTTGGGCATACATCAAGCCGGTGCGAAAAGCAAAACCTCGTTTTCCGACGAAGGAAAGCCGCAGCCCTCCGCTAAACGCGTATCGCGTGGATTCCGTGTTTGCGCGGGCGTCTTTGTAGGAAAGGTTGTCGGGACTTCGGGACTCCAAAGACCGGATGGAGAATTCGGGCGAAGCCAACACATCGAGATAGACGGTAAACCGCCGCTTTTTCTCCATTTTGGGAAGGTCGGGGGCGGGCAGATTAAAAACCGGTTCCTCGATGGAAAGCGGAGAAATCATACCAGGCAAAAAAGTTAGTTTGGAAGGGGCTGTTAGTTTCAGTGATTGAACCATTCCCGCTGCCGCGCTAAGCGGCTGAATTTCCGCTGCATCATTTCCTACATCACCAGCAACCGACTGATTAGCAATCGGAGGATTGAGGGGAGGTTTCTTTGAAAAAGATTCAGAAGCAAGCCTATTCAAAGATGGATTTGGAGCAAGATTATCATTTCGCATCTGCTTGGTTTCAAGAGAGTTAGTTTGAGATCTTTCGATTTTTGAACCATTCTTTTCCGCCGCTTCTTTTTCTTGTTTTTTAAAAATATCAGAATTGGAAGAAGCTATATTTTCCGGTGATTTTTGCCCCACATCCGTCAAAACGCCTTTGTCCGAAAGTTGATTCCCCGAATTTCCTGACCCCTCGCTGACACTCCAATAGGCTACCCCACTTGCCAAAAGAAGGGCGAGAAGCACGAGCATTTTGCGCTGCTTAAACCAGTTAAGCAGGATATGTCGGCGGGTTCTTTTGCGGTCAATTTGTTCCCAAACATGCATGGGCGGTTTGGAAACGTAATTGCCCAACTTCTCCCTAAAAAACCGGTCTGTTGGATTTTTAGGACTCATGCGCTTATTTTTTGCAAATTCATAATTCGGCTTTGCAGCATTTTTCGGGCTTTCACCAATTGGGAACGGGAAGTGCTTTCTCCAATGCCCAACATGTCACTAATTTCCTTGTGGCTGTACCCTTCAATGACGTATAAATTGAACACCAAGCGGTAACCTTCCGGCAATTCGGAAATCAAGTTCAACAATTCTTTTTCGTGCAAATGCGAAAAAACGGTCGGTTCAACGGGCAACAATTCAAAACCATCCAATCCGCTTTGTTCCCTTTGAAAACGGCATTTCTGATAATTTTTGAGCGCGGTGTTGACCACAATTCGCCGGACCCAACCCTCAAAAGACCCCTGAAATTTAAAACTTCCCATCTTGTCGAAAACCCGGATGAAGGCATCCTGCAAAATATCTTCCGCTTCCAGCCGGTGGTGGGCATAGCGGCGACAGACCGTCAGCATTTTTCCCGCATAACGACGAAAAACTTCCTTTTGGCAATCGCGGTTTTCGCGCAGACACCCTTTTATGAGTTCTTTTTCCGTCAAGGACCAGGTTTTTAAAAATATCTGCACATAATGAAGATGCGCCGAACAGCAAATTTGCTGCCCAAGCCCGAAGTTAGGCCATTTTTGCCAATCCTTCAAAAGAATAGCCATGAAGAAAAGAAGGTTGGCGGTTGCTAAGGAACGGTGAAAAAATAAATCAAGCTTCCTGGCTACTTCTTTTGTCCTTACTTTTCACTTTGAAAACAGTCATTATATCAACATAAGGAACGGTGAATAAATAAATCAAGCTTCCTGGCTACTTCTTTTGTCCTTATTTTTCACTTTGAAAACAGTCATTATATCAACATGACTCTTGTTTTCAAAGCA
>Ga0114931_10003647_pt1 | contig 19421 bp, 14 predicted proteins | sample 2SBtaG_FD_89579 | JGI IMG/M metagenome (GOLD analysis project Ga0114931, IMG submission 89579) | Deep subsurface microbial communities from Kolumbo volcano to uncover new lineages of life (NeLLi) - 2SBTROV14_V59a metaG | ecosystem: Environmental > Aquatic > Marine > Volcanic | place: Kolumbo...
AGTTTTCTTTAATTGTTTCACGAAAGATTTCATCATTTATGCCTTTTGCACCCTCACTATTTAGTTTCTCAATGGTTACTTTGAATATTTCATTAAAGCCATCTATACTTACACTTCCGCTAAGGAAGCGCTTTAAGAATACTGGTAATTTCGAGTTCTTTCCACTTTGAATGATCGAATTCAGTAAATTTTGTACTACCTTAGATTTTAATATACCTTCATTATCTCCTATATATATTTCGTGGACGACATTAATGCCAGCTTTCTCTTTATCAAAGATGAACGGAGATTTTCGGAGAATATGATTGCTTTCGGGTGTTTTTATGTAAATAGCCTCACTCATCCTATCTCTTAAATATTCGAGGGCAATTATGACTTTATTAGTTTGAATTATTAGTGTTTCGTAAATCCCCAACAAAACATTAAGATTCAATTTAGATTCATACAGTCTTAGATAATTAGAAAATATTTTTAAAGTAAGAATTTTATTTTGATTAAAGGCTTTGTTAAATAATGTGTTTTTTGAACTTTTTAATTTTTTATATGATTTTCTGAATCTGTCATCATAATTTCCTGATTCAAGTTCACTACTAATACCGTACATTTCTTTAGCTTTTCTAATTTCTTTTTCGATATTCAAACTAATCATCTTAACTATACTTATAATATCTGGTAGTGATATGTCTTCCTCCAAAAGTTCCGGTATAAATTGAGAAGTTAATAATTCCAAATAAGTAAGATATTTATCATCACTAGCTGTAAGTTTAAATGTTTTGTTTATTTTATCATTAACAAATTTTTCAAGAATTTTCTCTAAATTCGAGTCAGAAATATTAACTGGATCTCTCGAGAGATTAATACCTTTTGTTGCCCTTTCTATTTTATCTTTACTAGAACTTATTGAATTTAACCAATTAATATATTCGTTCTTCTGTTTGACCTCAGAAATAATTTGATTGAATTCATTTTGAAGTAATCTATGTTTCTGTAAGAATTCCTCCACCGCTTTTTTTGACTTTACTTCCTCAGAAATAATACTATTTGAAAAAATCGGTTTGATTATATTCTGTAAAAAATAATTCTGAAGATAGTTGCTGATTTTTTCTTTGGGAAATTTAAGATATGAAATTCCAACACTAGCAAACATTGTTGAGTGGTCGTTTATTAGTTCCTCTGCAATATTATCAATGGTATTTTTACCAAGGTGTTGTTTAAAAGGTTTAGAAAATGTCATTTCATATATTATATCTGCGATATATTTCTGGTAATTTTTAAATAGAAATGAACTATCACTCGATTTTAAAGACCGTCCCTTCTCATCTTTTCCACCGAATAAAAACATAGGTTTTGATAGATACTTGTTACTCTTAACAATTATCGCATCGTTATAATGCATTGAATACTGAAGAGCATTATTTCTCTTGTTATTATTTGATTGCCAAAAGTCTAATTCAACAAAAGAAGGATAAGCTGCTATCCACGAATAGTAGTTTGATTTTCTGGGATCAATAACTTCTAATGTTGATGGATCAAGTATAAATGACCTGATCTCGGTTGCGGGAATTCCTTTACCTTGCAAAAGATAGATAAGATCAAAAAACATCCCCGAACAAGTACCTCCAAAAAGTGAAGTAACAATGAAAAATCTATCAGTATTACTAATATTGCGCATTCCCAATAGTCTATTAAGAGCAGTATCTATTTTATTAATATTATTGTAGAATGCAAATCTTCCATTCATTTTTATTTGCCCTGCACCCGGTGATTCGGATGAATTAATATGGCCTGAAGTCCTCCACTCAGGATCAAACCACTCTTGAAAATAACGACTGCTCTTAAACTCTTTATTTTCAACTTTTTCAGCAAAAGGCACAGACAGTTCTGTTCTAATCCAAATATTATCAAATCCTGAAGTATATTCTATATCATCTGCATCAATGGACCAGAGTGCAATATCAGGGTTACCACTTATTTGACTATATTTAGCTGTATTCGCTTTTAACCTCTCCGTAAAAAGTTTTAAGACACTACATCCAGTCCCACCAAGACCAATAAGAACTTTTGACATGTTTTTCTCCTATTTTTTATTTATAATTCTTCTTCATTTTTATCTTCTTCAATTTCATCATCTAAAGCATCATCCTCAATATTGATTTTTAGATTTTTAGAAGATGTAATTATATCAGAAACACCAATGACCAAAAATGATTCACCTTCCGAATGCAGATTATCTTCTGTTTCAAGATCCTGCCAAACTTCTCCATTATTGACTGATACTTTTATTCCCCCTTTTGTTGGTTTCAAAGTCAAAATTGTACCGTCAAGGTCAACATCAATATCCTTGCTTTCACCAACTGACGTTGATGTTATGCAAAACTTATTAAATTCAGATAAATTGAAGCTCCCCTCACTTCTGTTTGAACTTTTATCGGATATAGTTAGTTCCATATTTACAGGAAACTTTGGAATTAAAAATTTGCATACTACTAATATTAGAACAATTATCAGTAATACAATTATTAGGTATATGAACTCACTTGATATTTCAAAACTACTATTTTGATCAACTTCAACATCTTCTTTAACACCACTTGAATCGACTGCAGTTGTGTCTTCTATTATTTTTTTATCAGGGATAAAGTCACTTAAAGTTTTAATTGTATCGGGATTTATATCTGCAGTATCTGCTTTTGTTGCTTTAATAAATCTTTTTTGTTCAACGTCTTCCCCCTTAACACCAAATCTAATAAATGTAATAAATGTATTTTCTTGAGTCCAAGTACTAAAATATTTATCTAAAATGTTTTTATACGTAGTTGGATTTTTTATACTTGGCGGAGGATCGTTGTGTCCATCAGTCATAAGATATACAAGTTTGATTGGATCCCCATCCCCTTTTATTTGTTCTAATTCCTGTGCAGTTATTTCAAGGGCATGCGTAATATACGTCCAATCACCTCTTGCTTTTAGTTTAGCTACAGTTCCTTGAATCTCAAATCTATCATTAATATTACTAATTTTCTTGTTTACAATGATTCTAACATCCGAATCAAATCCTAGTATTGTTACATTGTCTCCTACCTTAATTTTCTTTGTAAGCTTAGAATCCAAAGCTTGCTTGACTTTTGTAAATAGATTATTCCTATTCATACTGGAAGACTGATCAATCACAAAAAGATAATCTTTTGATGATGCTTCTTGAGGATAAACAGTTTGGATAATAATAAATGATAAAAACAGAATGGTAATTATGGCTTTATTCATTTTTAGCCTCTTTATTTATTTTGAATCAATGGTAAAAAAATATATTATCTATTTAAACGCAATCAGCGTGATAATGTCGTTAAATCTTTCTTTGGAAAAGGCTTTTCTAATTGATATCTATCTTTCGCTAAAATCATGTTGCATATATAACAATTCGGCGGATTCTTTAACTTCTCAAACTCTTCAACTGTCCAATGATACCATCTCATTAAAAATATACGCATAAGCATGCCATGAGTGATTATTACAACATTTTCGGGAAAATCTTTCTTTAAAAAATTCCTATGAAGAGTATAGAAAAATGAAGATACTCTATCATAAACATCCGCTCCACATTCACCGTTAGGGAATCGGTAAAAAAAGGAGCCGCATTTATTATAATCCGGATCTTTAGAAAAATCAATAAATTGATCCCTTGGATTGCCGAAATCTTGTTCTCTTATTCTTGGTTCTTCCCTTATTATACTATTCACATCCCCTAATTCATCCAGAAGTGTTTTGAATGTTTGCCTGGTTCTTAAATACGGTGATAGATAGAAAAAAATATTGTTCGAGACAAGTTTTGTATTTAATATTTTTCCACATTGTCTTGCTTGTGTATAACCTTTATCAGTTAATGAAATATTTACTCCGTGTAATTGGGAATAAATACCGCGGTCGATATTTGCAATTGATTCCCCATGCCTAATTAAAAATATTCGTTGTGGTATCATATAATACAATTTATTGTTTAACTATTTATTTAGAAATTTAACTAGTTTTTCTAATGCCAAATATCTCATAGAAAAACTATTCTTCTCTTCTATGCTATCCATTTCTGCAAAAGTTTTAGTTGAACCATTTGGGATAAAAATAGAGTCCCATCCAAAACCATGAGTTCCTTTAGGCGTTGATATTACTCCTTCAACAACTCCCTCAAAATATTTGATTTCTCCATTAGCTGTATTTAGCATGCCAAAAGTAGTTTTTGCATGTGCCTTAAAATTATCCAATGCATTACAAATATCGTATATTCCTTCCGGACCAAGAGCTCCCAACATAAATTTTATAAGTGGACCGGGAAACTCGTTTAATGCTTTTAAATACAATCCTGTATCCTCAACCATTAAAACCCCATCCGTAATATTTGATTTATTTTTAGCATCCAATAGTTTTTCTTTAATAATGTATCTACTATCTAAACTTTGAACTTCAATTGAGTCTTCTACACAAACTTGCTCAAGATTGGATATGTAACTTTTTATTTCCGTAAATTTATTTTTGTTACATGTTATAAAGTATTTTTTCATTTTTCTTCCTCGTTCAACAATAGCTCAAAGATCTCTTCATTTATTTCTTTGAGCAATTTAGACTTTTCTTTTTTAGATATAGTAATAGACTTAAAACTATAGAGAATAATTTTTAATATTTGCCATTTAGTTAAGCCGCCGGAGAGTTTAACTGCAAATAAAAATTCTTTGGTTAAGTCTGTATCCGATACATAAGGATCATCTGTGTTTATTGAAACTGATACCCTATTTTTTAAATATTTTCTTAACGGATATTTATTATCTTCTTTCAATGAAAATTTGTTATTGGTTAAAAAATTACTGACCGGACACAATTCAACATTCACATGCGTTTCCCGCACTAAGTTCAGCAGATCTTGATTATCTTTTAATGTTAGGCCATGTCCTATTCGGGATACATGAGCTTCATACACAGCTTCCCAAATTGCTTCTTCTGTATCCTCTTCGCCGGCATGAATTGTTGTGGGAATACATTTTAACAGTAATGGCCTTAACTCCTTTTTAAATTTACTTACTCTATTGCCTTTCTCAATACCCGCAATATCGAAACTGACAACTTTACAAGGAGATTCCCAAAATTTTTCATCATTATTCGATTTTTTATTAAAATGCCTAATGGTTAAGTCAACATTTTTTTCAAACTCTTTAATTGATTTATGACGTTTAGCAGTAATAATTATATTTACATGTACCTTTTTCCCTTTACCGTCATCCCATGCTTTTTTTTGCCAATAACCGAATGCATTTTCTAAATACTCTGTAGCTTTATCTTCGTTATCAATAAGCTTAAATTTCGTGTAACCGTCAATAGCGCATCTTAAATCGAGATATCTGATGTTATCTTCAAGGGCATAATTGTTAACAATATGTTCTGCCGCAAGGAACATACTCTCTTTTGATTGCAAATGCGGAGCGCCGCCATACTCACATCCCCTTAAGTAATTGAATAACCCTCTGTTTTCATAAGGAAGACATCTTTGAGGGGAATTAGCTGATATTAAAAACTTGAGAATACTACATTCTTTATTACATTCATTTTCATCGGAGTAAAAATCAATTAATAGATTTTCTTTATTTCCCAATGCAACTAATTTATCGGCAAAATCTTTAATCTGGTCAATTACCTTGGAATCAAATATCTCCTCGTTATTAACTTCATTTACTTTACTTTTAATTTTTTCTTTGATTGAATATAAAATATCTCTTGGCGATTTACCCTCATTTTTATGGAAAGTAATTTTATTTCTAATTTCGAGCAATAAGATAAAAAACAACATTACTTCATCATATTTAACTCCCGTTTTTCTTAATTGGAGCTTTGCTTCAAAATAGTCGGAATTTTTTATTGCGCTAAGAGGATGATATCGTTTTTCAATGATTTCGTTTTCAGGTGATAAAAGAACTTCCTCGGGATTATCCATATTGGCTTTCAGATTAAGTGTATCCGCAGCAATATTAAAAATACTTTGATGAAAATATTGGGTTTCTTCATTAACAATGAAAAGTTTTTTTAACTTGTACCAAGTACTTTTTGTATTAATAAACTTTTTTGCTTCATTTTCATTATTGGTATAGTCTTCTTTTTCTTCAACCAATTCAAAAAGAAACGGGTCAGAAACAATCGGTTCAATGAACTTTAGTATTTCTTCAATTCTTCCTTTGTCAAAATTACTTTCATTTTCCCCATAAAATTGCGAGAGTACAAGGAGTGCTGTTTGGGGAATTAATTCAGAACCTAACACGGAGCCGATATGGTTATGAAGTTCGGCTTTGGGTAATTTTTTTATCCATTTGTAATCTTTATTATTTAATAAATCTTTTGAAAACTTAAAAAAGTCAGGAGCTTTATCATCACTTTTCTTTTCAAAACAATCTTCCGCTTTTAGTACGGTCTTCTTAAGAGATAATATCTTGGTAAGCGGTAATTGGTATAACAAAGACCAATTTGCACCAAGAGAGAACTTATGCTTTTTATCCGGTTCTTTTAAAGACATCACTTTAAATAATTCTAAAAGCAAGTGCGCAAAATTCTGCTTTGAGGCAAAAAACAATGCCCCCATATTTAGCGCTTTTTGAATTGATGCCGCTTCTTCGTTCCGGCTGAATACAACAACGTAGGGTTTATCATAAACACTTTTAATGCTTCTAAAATATTGTATGTATTCAAATCCTTTAGGTTCACCATCATAGTCAAGGTCCACAAGGATAAAATCAAATGTATTAAATTTATCATCCGCAAAGGATTTTAAATCATCTATAATATTTTTTTGTAAATCTGGTTTATGATTTTTTATTTTAAGTTTGCATTTTTTATCATGCCCCTCTGCTAAAGTAAACCAATCCTTAACGCGATCTAATTCAAGTTTAACTTTCCCAGGATGATCATCAATTAATAATATATTAAGTTCTTTGGAGGGAGTTTTGTAGTTAATTAAAAGTTTAACCAGATCAGATAGAATATTAATTCTGAAATACCAATTAACAAGATTGCCTAATCTTTTTTTTGGTAATTTGTAAAAATTTTTCTCATCTTTTTTTATTAACTCCAAACCCAACTCTATTAACTCATATTCAATTCTTTTATTATTATTGTTTTCTACTATTACTCCTAATTTTGCTAGTCTTTCATTAATATTAAGTTGAACATTTTCTTTAGTTAGTTCAAGACCAATTGCCACCAATTCATAACCGATTTCTAATTCGTTATTTTTTAACGATTGATTAAAGTTGATATCATTTACCTTACAGCCTAATCGTCGTAATTCTTGATTAATATCTAGTTCATTCTTATAGCCTTTTTTAATAATTTCCAAACCTAATCCGGCAAGTTCGTGTCCAATTTTAAGCTCATTAAAGTTTAGCCATTTGGCAAAATACTTTTTATATTCTTCCGATGTTGATGTTAATATATCTTCAAGTGCGTTTTTATTTAAACCGTATGCATAAAAATCAATTAAAAGAGCTTTGAAATTTTCTTTATCCGCAACTAACGAATAATCAAAATAACTTTCTTTAGTTTCCCAAATTTTATTAAAAACATCATTATAATCGGTTTCAGTTTTTTCTTTATTATTCAACTTATCTATTTTACGCTGCAATTCATTCTTAAATAAGTCTTCGTTTAGGGAAAGATCAATTTCAAATCCTCTGTTATCTTTTTTTACGGCATCTCTCAGAAGTCTTGAATAGCCAAATTCTTTTTCAGTAAACTCTAAATGTTTTTTTACTTTTTTGCTTTCTTCAATTTTAGTTTTGCCCGAGAACCAGAGGAAGATGTAGATATGTTCTTTTGTTTGTTTAGATTTATTTTGGGAAGGGAATAGATATTCGTTTGTTTTTGTTAGCCAATAAGCTCTATTGTTTTCATCAATATATATTATAGCAAACTTTTCATTTCTCCAATTTTTAATATTCTTATAAAAGTATTTAAAATTATTTATTAAATTATCTGTGCATTTATCTAATACGTTATCAATATTAATAGAGTTAGTATAAAAGCTTTTAAAGTCATCTTCTAACGATTTGCTAAAATCTGATGTTAATACTTCGGAAACATAGCTTTGTGAATGCCCTTCGTTATTGTTAAAGAATATTTCTGCCATTCAATCTCCAATAAATTGAATAAAATAGATATTAAGATGATTTCTTAAGTAATTTTTTTATAAAATCTATTTTATTTTTATTTAAATCTTCAATTTCTGTATTGCATTTATCCTTTTTGAGTTTTTCAAAAAAATCTTTCAAATTTTGACGATTAGTTAAATTATTATTATCTATTTTTTTATAAATTTCAGTTTTTTTTATCTTTTTAGCTGTCCAATTTTTCCCAAGTTTTAATTCTAAAATAAATGCTGTTATTAAATCATCATTAAAAATTCTTGATTCAACTTTTGTAATTAGTCCATCTATCCCGCCGCCATTCAATGTATCATTTGTTATAGAGAAAAATGTATACGCTGGCTTCCCTGACTTACAGGCTCCATTTAACTCTTCAATAAACTCTTCATTTTCACGTATATTAGCACTTTTAGGATGAAAAGCTATGTAATCTATATTGCTTATTGTTTCCGTTACTTTTTCTGCAATGTTTTTTATTGCAATATTTATATTTGTTTCAGCTTTTTGAAGCATTAAAAAGAAATATTCAATATTGTTTCTTTTATTGTATTTAAATATTTTCCCTTCAAAATTAGCGGAGTTTTCCCCACGGGGACTATTATAGTTTACGGTTGTTGTTATTTTTTTATTAAGATCTTTAAAATCGTTATCATCATTTTCGTTAATATTTCCAATTTCATTTTGGTCTTCAGGCTTTAATACTATTTGGTCTTCAGGCTTTAATACTACAAGAATATTCATAGCTTTTCCTTATCTAAATAAACGATGTATTAACTTAGTTAACAACAATTTTTCAGGATAGTTTTTTAGTAATAACATTTCTATTGATGAAAACGGTAAAAAATAGGCGTTCTTAGGTAATTTGTCAGGTTTTCCTCTACCTGAAGTTACAATAACTATAGGTATTTGTTCTTTTAGTTCAGCAATAAAATCTTCTATTTTACTTTTCTCTGAATTAAAGTTTTGGTCAAGAATTGTTTGATGAATAATTACAGCTTTATAATACTTACCTTCTTTCTCCAAAATTAATTTTTTATCACTTCCATCTAAAAATTTCATATAATTATTTTTTAGTATTACATTATTTGATGTATAAATTCTTAACACTTCAAACTGCTTTTCTTTATCATAATTTTTTACAAATTTGTAGAACCTTTCATCTAAAATTAAGATATCTGAAAAAAGTCCATTTTCTAACAATGAGAGATAAAATCTGTATTTAAGTCGTTTATTATTCCTTTCTAATAATGTAGAATATAATGGAAAATAAAATTGTGCACCCGATAAAGATTCAGCATATTGATTGTCAGTAAAATCACTAAAATTACTTAAATGTCTTTGATAAATAATTTTAGAATAACCTTTTATTTCTTGGGAATTAACTTTAAATATTTTAAATTCATTTGATTTTATATTTTTCGAATTATTAGCATAATCATTTTCTTTTTTAGAATCAGACTTTATTCTTGAAGCACGATAAATTTTAGGAAGGGTTTCAATATCTTCTTCATATTTATAAAAATTTGACTTAACGAAAGAAAATATTTTATCTAGACTTTTCTTGAATTCACTTTCATTAAATTTTTGATTTGTTTCATTTTGCTCATTAATGGCTTTTTCTTCAATAAAAGTTTTAATATCCCTTTCCATAGAACCTGTATTAGCATCAAACGGGTTGATTTTTAGCATCCATTTTTCTTGTTCATTGCAATCATAATTCAGTTTAATCCACGTTTCATATATTATATTAATTAACTCGTCACTGTCACTAGCTTCCTTAATATTTTTAATCTGACTAATTCTTTTTACAAATCTAAAACCATTTTTACTGTTAATATTATCAGAAAAACAGATTGTCCTAATTGGAAACGAGGACATATTTTTTATTTCATCATCAATTTTATCACATTTCCCATTTATTAAAAAGAAGTCAAAATCTTTTTTCGCGGGAGGCGTATCAAAAAAATAAATTCCACGAGACTTCAAATTATTTTTGTCAACTTTAAAATCATCTTCTTTAAAGCCTATAATGGCTAAAATCTTTGGTTTTGGTATTGCAAATTGATAAGCTAAATGACCGTTTTTCTTGTTCCTGTCAGAATTACAAGAAATTGCTTTGATTAACCCAGAATACGTATTATTTCTTTTGTCTTCTTCAAAACAAATAGATTCCCCATCATCTCCAATTTTGCTTAACGGAGTTTGATTTAGATAGCCTACGGCAATTTTCATTTCCGCAAGACCCCAATTTTCCGGTTTCAATTGCCCCGTTGCAAAATCAATAAAAGATTCCTTTAATTTATTATTTTGTTTTTTAACTAACGTTCTAATATTTTCACTTAGTAAATTACTATATAGTTTAAATTTTACATAACTCAGTTTATCATTATCTTGAATATCTATTGTAATAATTAAATTGTCTTCATTATTATTTTTATTCACCCATTCATGCTTTGCACAATTCCTAATAAAATTTTCAAGTATTGTATAAAAAGCGTGATAACCAACGGTGCCACCTGGTATTGCAACTTGCACTTGAGTATTAATATCTAATTCTTGCTTATTATTCTCATTACTAATTATATCTTTATCATTATACCTAACTTTAATTAGCAATTTATCTTTTTGTTCGTTATTGGCTTTTATGTTATTTATTGGCTGAAACTCATACGCGCTTAATCCTTCCGATTCAGATATCTTATTCAATAAATGTCTTTGTACGTAAAACCCTCTCATTATATCCTGAACTACATAAGCCGGATAAGTCCAATCCGGAATTTCAGTTGTAATTTGAGCAATAAAATCCATCCTCTGTTGAATGTATTGAAATAGTTTTTGATTATCTGTCACTTCACTTATCTCATGAGTTAAAGCGGCAAGAACATGGCTACCAATATTATGTGAGCCGTTGCGGGACATAATTGCGGATATACCGGATTTTATTGATGCAACTATTGATAATTTCTTTTCGTAAGACACACTTTCATATAGTAAAATATGCTTGATATGGTTTTCAACCTCTTTCGGTAATTCTGTGTCAGAAGGAATATACAATTTAAGCTCTAGTGAACCAGAAGTAATACTTTTAATATTTTCATCATTAATGGATAAATATTCTTTAAGTTTTCTTAAAAGATTATTATCATTATTTATAATTTTATTTGATAATTCCTTAAGAATCGCTTTACTAATAAAAATATATTGAATAATTTTACTTTCAATTTCTCCGTTTTCCCCATTATTAACTACATAACAATCATTTCTATCTTTTTCTAATTCAATTTTTTCAACTTTCTTTTTTTCAAAAAGAAAAATTGCATTTGCTTTAACTTTATTTGGGTTAATCTTTTCTATAAATTCATATAAAAAATACTTTTTCTTAAATATTTTTTCTTTTACAATATCTTTATCTTTATATTTTTTGTAAAAATTATCCCAACTCTTTTTAACTTCTTCACTAATATTATTGAAATACTCTTTTATAACAATATTATTATTCTCGTACTGATCATTTGAAAAATAATATTGTATTACAATATTTCCGTTATTATTGTCTAGCTTAATATCAAAAGGTTCCGTCTTTTTGTTATTTTCATTATTTTTATTAAGAATTTTAAATAATGTGTCTATAATAGGGTCACATTTAGCTTTACATTCTTCGCATTCACCATTTTCAAAGATTGGACAATTTTTATTTCTACAATTAAATGAGGCACAATTAATTAACATAGATTTTATTACTGTCTCAAACTTTATCTTATCTATATTGCCACTCAATCGAACATTTGAAGATATTTCTTTTAATTCAAAATACGGAATATTTGCCAAGCCAATTTCATTCAATTTATCGATTTCGTTTGCTAAAAAATGAGTATTATCTTTGTTCTCCTTATCAGAAGTAAGCATTTCAAGAAATGTTTCATCCTCATATACATCCAAGTAAAACAAAAATTTATCTCCATACTCTTTTAAAACATTTTTAATCTTTTTTTCTTTATTAGAAAAATAATCTTCTTTATTAGTATATAAATCAAGTACAATTCTTAATTTATTGTCTTTTTTAATTGGTAATAGTAAAGCAGAATATTGACCTATTTCAAAATCTTGCTTAACAACAGTCCCACGCAGATCTTGAAATGTATTTTTTATGATAACATAATCGTTTATAGAGACATTATTTTCAAATATTTTACTTATCGAGCCAACACCTTTAGGAATAACTGTTTTTTTTATTTTATTTTTTGTTTTTTCAGTTATCTCGGAATCAGTAACTATATGCCACGTTTTAAAAACATTAGTAGAATTATTAAAATAAAATAACCAAAGCCCAAACTTGACAACTTCCTCTTGATTATTTTTATTTTCGTTTTTAGGCTTGATTTCTGTTAAAAATTCCTTACACAACTCATTGATTTTATCTTGATAAGACTCAACCATTATTTATTACCATTATTATTAAAATATTTTATTACATTGTCCTTTATTTCATTATAAAAAGAAGTTGGGTCCTCAAAAAAATGTCCGTCACGTGCTACGCAATGATAATTAAATTTGTCTTCTTGTTTAGCCATTTTATATGTAGAACTATTAAACCATATTTCCTTAAGGGATTTATTTCTTACATCATTTTCAATTGTAAAAGATTCGTCATCACGACCGGGACAAATCATTACTTTGCCATTTAATGTAATATACATACCCGCTGCCACCTGGTTACAAGGATGAGCTCCCGGATATAGTGATACACCTTCCTCTAAAAATTTGTCTAAAGTCATTAAATTGTTTTCGATATTCCATATATAAATTTTTATATATAACTGTTTAAGATCTTTTACATATTCCTTAAAATCGTAAACAGCTTTTTCCCTTTCTAGTTCATAAATCCCCAAACCGCTAACAGTTGTAGGACAACTTAAAACATAAATATTCCTTCTTCTGCCCCAAACATAAATATCAAATATTTCATCTATATTCTCAGGTTTAATTGGCGCAGCTATTAATGCAAGCCTTGAAGCTTCATTAGGTTTGTACTTATTGAAACCTTCATGTATTAAAATTGAAAGCGCTCTATCTCTTAATTCAACATAATTAGCAATTTTATGATTCGGTGTTACACCAACAAAAGCTTCTTGTACATCTTTTTTAAAGGAATTAAAACCTAGTAGAATACTAACATTAATTTTACTCAATGCCCTAATAAAATCAATAGAGTTAGAAAAACCATACTCACCATAATATTTTTTTACCAAACCATCGGCACCAAGGATATGACCTTTAGTAAAAACGGCAATATGAATTCCAAGGTTAGAAACTTCTATTAGAAAAGGATATATTTCAGAATTTTCAAACGGTTCTCCTGCCCCTAAAATTTTTATACTTTGAAGCCCAAGTGTTTTGGCTTCACTTATTAAATTTAATATTTTTTCATAGTCCAAAGGAGGGTTATGGGTTTTTAACGATTTACTTTTTCTGAAACAATGCGGGCAGGACAATCTACATTCAGAGCCTAAATCAATGTCAAGAGTTAATAATTTATACGTATTATCTTCGTTCTTACTATGTAATAATTCTTTTGATATTCCCCACCCTTTAACATCATTTATATATTTATCCGGAAAACTATTTTCAAAAATGGGAGATAAATGTTTTAAATAATTAATATTATACATTTTATTTATTTTTTCTTATACAATACGAATTTTTTATTTTTTACGATATATAAATTGTATAATTTATCAACGCCACCAACTTTATTAAATTTAGTTATTCCGGTTACTCCACTGTAAGTAATTTTCTTCAACTGATTCTTAATATACTTCCCTGTAATCTTATTTTTATTAGCATTATCTATTATTGACAAAACAATATTAGCAGCATCGAACGAAAATATAGAATATATGTTAGGTGTTGCTTCATTATATTTTTTAAAATACTCTTTTTGAAAGTTTTTGTATCTAGAATTTAAAGTATCAGAAATAGACATTAATGTTACCATTAGTCCTTCAGCCGCTTTACCGGCGTTATTTAGTAAAACCTGTGAATATGCTCCATCTCCACTTATAATTAAACTTTTAATACCCAATTCTTTAATTTGTCTTAAAATAAGTGCAATTTCGTTATAAGTTCCAGGTATAAATATTGCATCAGGTCTTACTTGTTTAATTTCGAGTAATTTTTGTTTAAAATCTCTTTGTCCTGATTCGTAAGAATCAGAAAAATTAATATTTTTATTTCCATAAAATTCCTTGAACTTTGAATTCATATTTATTCCATAATCATTATTCTCAAAATAAACAGCAACTGATTTTACATTTTGATTTTCATCTAAATATTTTGCAATCGTTTCTGCTTGTTTCGAATTCTTGGGAATATTTCTAAAGAAATATTCACCTGCTTTATCTAGGTCATCAGCAGTAGAAATTGAAGAGAATAACACAACTTTTGAAGTATTAGCGAATGGAGTTACAGCTAATGAGATACTAGACCCAGCAGCACCAAAAACAAGTGGAACTTTATTAATATCTACTAATTGCTTAAAAGAACTAATTGCTTTCGAGGGTTTCAACTGTGTATCCTTGTATATGAGTTTTATGGGATATTCTGCATTTTTATTATGCATTTCTATAGCTAAGTCCAATCCTTTTTTCATTGCATTACCATAAGTAGCTCCTTCTCCTGTTAAAGGAGCAATGACACCTAAAGTAATATTATGGTCATTTGTTTTGTTGCACGAGAATATAAATAAACTTGCAAGAATAAATAAAATTAGTTTTTTCATAATGTTATACCTTTTAATTTTATTAAATTAAATTATTTTTCCATCAACAATCTCAACACTTCTATCGGCAAGGCTCCTTATTTCTTCAGTCCTATGTTCAACCAATAGAATTGATAATTCATTTTCTTTTTTTAACTTTGTAATTATGTTTGTAACAAGATCAACATTTTTATTGTCAAGCCCTGCAGTGGGTTCATCAAGAATTAATAATTTTGGTTCTTTAAGTAATACCATTATAAGTGCTAAAATATGTTTTTGACCCAGGCTTAAGTAAGTCGCCTTCTCCTTCGGGTTCATTAAAGTAGTTTTCAAATCGAAATAAAAATTACGAAAATATTTTGAATTTTGATAATCATATTTACTGGCAAGAGAAAGATTCTCTTCAACCGTAAGTTGCGGAAATACCCTGCTACCCTGCAGAAAATAGCTAATACCGGTATTAATAATATTATGTGTTGATAAATTGATTTTTTTTTCACTATTAAACAAGGTTTTATCTTTAAATGAAATTTCACCCTCCATATTAGGAACGTTATTTATTATAGCTTTGGCAAGTGTGGATTTACCTGCGCCGTTTCTTCCCACAAGTAGAAGAACTTCGCTGTCATCAATTATTAGATTAATATCTTTTAAAATAGGGTCATCCTTTTTATAACCGGCAAATAAATTTGAAATTTGTAACATCACTCTTGTCCATTGTTCATATAATTATATCCGATTTTTCAATTGATGCAATTCTTCCGTTTTTAATATAGATTACCCGGTCGGCAATATCTTTTACAAATTGTTGTTCATGTTCAATAAAAAATATTGTTACATTTTTTTTGGTTATTTTTTTAACCATATCTTGTATGTTTTTAATAAGTGCTTCATTAACACCTGCACTCGGTTCATCCAATAACACAAGATCGTATTCCCCCATAAAAATACGTGCCAAACCAAGAAGCCTTTTTTCACCGTAGGAGAGTTCACCGGCTAATTTATTTTTTTTATCAAGTAAAGTTTCATGGTTACCTTCAAAAAGTTCGGATAAAATCCCGACAGCTTTCTTTTCCCTTTCTTTTTCAATTCTTCTGCTTTTATCTTGTTGAAATAAAGAAATAAAAGGAAACTCTCCAACTCTGTTTGATGAAGACAAGCACATGTTTTCCATTACTGTAATATTTTGGAATATATGGTTGTCTTGAAATAATCTTCCTATACCGGCTTTAGCTCTTCTGTCCGCTTTCCAATCTGTTATATCATTATTTATATATATAACTTTACCTTCATCGGGGTCCATTAAACCTGATATAATATTGAATAGAGTAGTTTTCCCTGAGCCGTTTCCCCCCATTAAAGCAACTATCTCACCATTATTTAAATTTAAAGATATGTCCTTTAGTATTGCTTTACTTTCGGTAAGTTCTTTACCGTCCTTTTTATAATCCCTTGAAAATGAGATTGAAATATTTTCTAAACTGAGGATGATATTTTTATTCGAGTCAGACAATCCTTTTTTCCCCCCATAAACCCCAAGGTCTTACTCGCATAAGTACGATAAGAATCAGTCCGAAAATAATTTGTCTCATATTAGCTGCAACGTTATCCGGCATACCTACAAACCTTAATAATTCTGGCAATACAACGACAAAGACCGCACCTAAAACCGGACCTTTAATATTACCCGAGCCACCTATTAATACAGCGGTAAGAATGTATATTGCTTCATCCAGATTAAAACTGGTCGGGTCAATATAAGAAACGTAAGTAGCATATAACACTCCCGCAATTCCTATGAATCCGCTTGATATAACAAAAGCCCAAACTTTAAATTTTGTAACGTCTCTGCCGAGCGTTTCAACGGAAACTTCATCATCTCTAATACCTTTTAAAACTCTTCCGAATGGAGAATGGATAAGATGCAAGAAAAGATAAACGGTAAGGACAGCGAGAATTGTTGAAAGGATTAGAAAAGGGATTATACCGGTAACCTCAAAAAGGCCGAGCAGCTTTGGAGCAGGGATACCCGGAATACCGTAAGGACCGCGAGTTACATCAACCCAGTTATACAAAATAGTGTAAACAATTAATTGAAATCCAAGTGTTGCAAGAACAAAATAATCTCCCTTTAATCTTAATGAGGGGTAAGCTATAAACAGACTAGATAACGAAGTAAACAAGGACACAAATAGTAATGTTGGTATTAACGGGAAATGTAAAATCATTAAAGCATAAACAGCAAGATATGCTCCTATTCCATAGAACGCCGCTTGTCCCAAAGATAGCAGATTTGTTACACCAACCAGTAGGTTAGTACTTGTAGAAAGGATAATATAAATATTGATCATTATGATGATATGGAAAATATAATTCAATTTACACCATCCTTTGTTTCTCCCCAAGTATTCCTTGGGGTCTAAATACCAAAAACAATATTAGTAATAAAAATGTTATTGCATCTTGCCAGCGTGCTGAAAAAGCCCATATCGACAATGCCTGTAATACTCCGATGATAAATCCACCAAGTATTGGAGCCTCAAATCTACCGACCCCACCGATGAGCAATGCTACAATAGCGTTCAAAAGCATGGGCATTCCTACATAAGGGTCCATCCCCACATCAAAGGCTATTAAGTTGCTTCCTGCAGCAACAAAAAAACCACTAAGCAAGAATAATTGCATTCGCATTCTGTTTGCACTGTATCCCATGACAATAAAGAGTTCAGCGTCGTCTCTTAAAGCTCGTGATTTTTTACCGAATTTAGAATTGTAAAGAAATATAAAAAACATGGTAATTAAAATAAAAGAAACGCCAATTTGCCAAAATTGATTATATGTAATAATTATTTCACCAAAACTAACAGAATTTGATATACTCGATTCTATAATTTTAGTTTCGTTACCGTATAACATTGCAATTACATTGATGATTACAATCATTATCCCTAAAGAACTAATGAGTATAACTTCGCTTGAACTTCTGTTTTTATTTAAGGGTTTATAGATGAAATATTCTATTAAATAGCTTAACGTCATTGTGCAGATTATGGAAACGATAAATGCTAATAAAAATGGGATACCAAGATGAATATAAAATGTTAAAAGAATGTACGGAGCAAACATATACAAAGCCGCATAAGCCAGATGGAATATTCTTGTTGTATTATATACAAGAGCGAATCCTAAAGAAACAAGGGAATAGATAGAACCTATTATTATTCCGTTTATTATAAACTGCAATAACATATCAACCTTTTTCTTCCAAATACTGCATTTCGACTAAATATATCCATAGGTTTCATATTTTTGCCATATTTAGGCTAAAAATATTGCAGCAATCAATAAAAACATCATGGGCAATTGTTCTTGATTTATCCAGCATTATTCTTTCCTTGATTTCGCCAAAATACCAACCGGTTCGATATCGATGATAATTTACGGCAGAATTGTACAAATCAATTTTTAGTTCTCGGGAACTGCTTTTATTAATCTGATTAAAAAGAGATTGAAATTTTATAACATCCATTTTTCTACCCTATTCCATAGTATTAATTAAATTGTAAAAATTAGCAATTTAAGAATAATTTTTAGGATTCCTAGTCTTTAGTCAATTCCGGTCAAATCGTTTTTTAAAAAACCATCCCCACAATAAGCCCAAAAGAGTAGCCAAAATAATAATAGTTACATATTTAGGAGAAAGATTTGAAGGCAAATACTTAAGTAGATTTTCGCGTATTTGATTTTCGAACCAAAGGAAAAAATTGGGAACTAACGGTTTTATAGCTTCTATTAGCAAGGCCGACACAATGGTGCTGCCTAATACCGCAAAACCGTGAGAAGCTGTATGTTTTACCATAACATCTCAAAAATATTTTGTCTATTGAAAACTATCAAATAAAAAAGTACAAATTAACTTAAGTAAGTTAAAATAAAATTCGTTTAATTTCATAGATCTCAATGTCCTAATATATTTTTATAATAATATATAAATTAATTAAATAATAAAAAAGTAAAAACATCGTGGTGAATAAAAATGTCTTGATATTTTATAAACATCTTTTCATTGTCCATCATTTATCATTTAGTTTATTTATTAGCTAAATAAATTCCCAACTTTGTAAATTAAAAGATAAATCTTCAACTTAATTGATGAATGCCTATATTAGATCTAGTTGATCTTCAAAATCATATCCTTTATCAAACATACTTTTAGTTGATAATAATTGTTCTGCAAGTACCTTTGCTTTTGCTTAGGATTAGATTTTATTGATTTCACCTAGAAATTTGTTGTCATATAATTAAAAAATGCCTTACTGTAAAGCTTCAGATGGAAACGGAATTTCTTAAATTTATTTACATAATAAAATTAGGAGATTCAGATGAGAAAAAAGAAGAAATATAGATCCGAACAAAAGATAATTATCTTACGTGAATTATTAGAGAACGATATATCAGTCAGCCAACTTTCAGAGAAGTATGGAGTAAATCCG
>Ga0114931_10003648_pt1 | contig 19420 bp, 19 predicted proteins | sample 2SBtaG_FD_89579 | JGI IMG/M metagenome (GOLD analysis project Ga0114931, IMG submission 89579) | Deep subsurface microbial communities from Kolumbo volcano to uncover new lineages of life (NeLLi) - 2SBTROV14_V59a metaG | ecosystem: Environmental > Aquatic > Marine > Volcanic | place: Kolumbo...
GATAAAGATGGAATCCCAAAGCGCCATCAGTTATTGCAGGACAATAAATAGGAATATTATTTTTAGCGGCTTGATACAAAATACTATTTTCATCATTTAACATAAGTCCAATCTCTTTAAACATTTCAGAAGGAGTCCACCTTTTTTTCTTCTCATATAAGTTATTTAAAATACCATTCATTCTATCCTCAAACTTAAGATAAGACTGATTATCAATCAACAAATTTCCAACTCTATTCAACCCTTTCTCATGTAAAGCAACATCATCAGAATAAAAACTAGTTATCAGAAACTTCTCACCTTCTGCTTTCATAATGTCTTCTTCTATACTTCCAACAGTCGTCACAACAACATCCGCCATTCCTAATTTTATACATTGAGAGAAAAATCCCCTTAAACCAGAAGTCACCATATTAGAAGTAAAAGTCAAAAATATCTTAGCACCATTCATATTCATTTTAACAAAAACATCGCTCGCTCTTTTCAACTCAACAGATTGAAAACCAACTTTCCCAAGCCCACTTACAAAATCTTTGACATTCATATTCTTCTTCCATATAAAATCTTTAATATGTTCCATTTTTTTCTCCAATCAGGAAAAGGGAATGCTTAAAAATTTCCTTATTTTTATTGTATTCCATAAGTGTGTAAAATAAAAGGCAGAGCTAAATTAATTGATAAAAGTAGTTTATGAGTGTGCTCTCACTTCATTCATAAAAATAAGAAAAGCCAACCCTTTTTAAGAGTTTCCTTACGCCCTTATTTGTTCAAATGTTAAAGGTAAATTAAATGTCAAAACACATTCTCTAAATCTAGAAGAGATATCTCTCGTTAAAGCACTAGATAAAGCCATATCTAAAAAAGAGTTTAAAAGTATTTAAATATTATTTAAAAACTAAACAAATTATAACACAAATATTTTTTAACTCTACAAATATATAAAAACATGATTGTAGTAGATATAGAAACTTCTGGTTTAGATTCCAAAGAAAACGGACTGTGGCAAATAGGAGCACTCGATTTTTATAACCCTGACAATACTTTTCTAGAAGAATCCAGAATAGATGATGAAGACCAAATATCAAAAGAAGCTTTATTAGTAATTGGAAAAACAGAAGAACAATTAAGAGACTCAAAAAAACAATCACAAAAAGAATTACTGGAAAAATTCTTTAAATGGATTGAAAGCGTCGAAACAAAGAATATTGTTTGTCAAAATTTCTTCGATTATATTTGGTTAACTTCAAAAGCTAAAAAATATGACCTAAAAGTCCCATTCCACCATAGATCATTTGATTTACATAGTATTGCTCAAGCAGTTTACGCTAAAACTAATGGAAACTTTTTGTTTGAGAAAAAAGAAAACACTTATAGTGGAATGAACTTAACTAAAATCTTAGAATTCTGTGGAATGGAAGACAAAAGAATAAAAATAGTTAAAGGAGAAATTACAGAACAAGGCTCTCCACATAATGCACTTGAAGATGTAAAATTAGAAGCAGAATGTTTATCCAGATTAATATATGGCAAAAAATTTACTTTCTGAATTCAAAGAGTTCCCAATCCCAGAGAATCTATTAAATAATTAAATCTTCCCCATTATTTTAGAATTTATATTCTTCTCTTTACAAAGTTCAACAAATCTAGCAGCATCATCAACAGTTCCAGCAACACCTGCACCATAATGCATAGGCACACATAAGTCTGGAGAAATTAAAGAAGCAGCTTCGACAGCCTCCTCTACGCCCATGACAAACTTTCCACTTACAGGAAGAAGAGCTACAAACTCATTTCCACGTTTTCCATAACCAGAAAGCTTTTGCATCTCAGGAATTTTATCTGTGTCTCCAGCATGATATACAATCACATTACCAACTTTAACAACATAACCTAACCAACCTTCACTCTTAGGATGAAAATCTTTACTAACATTGTAAGCAGCAACAGCCTCAATTTTAACATTTCCTAAATTTATTTTATCTCCTACTTCAGCAATCTGCATCTCAACACCTTCAAGCTTAGCAATCTTACTCTGACAATCCGCAGGCATAACGACTATAGTTTTCTCCTTAATTATTTTTTTAATATCCTCAATACTACAATGGTCATAATGACTATGTGTAATTAATAAAATATCTGCTTTCTCCAAACCCTCGCTTACATCATAAGGATCAATAACAATTCTTTTACCCTCTTTACATAAAATAGAAAAACCAGAATGACCTAAAAATTCAAGCTCACAATCTCCAATATCCATATAAAACCACAACAAATACAATTTTTAAGCTTTATTACCACTCAATTTTCTTAATTTCTTTGCTCTCATATAGAATTCCCTTCAGTTCAAAGAAACCAATTGTAGCTTCTACTTGATCATTAAAATATCTAATTTGGAAGTCTCCTTCATCATCTTTAGCCTTGGGGTCAAAAACATCAATAGACATTTCTTTCGTAGCTCCATGATCAATCATCACACTATGTACATCAACTTCATACTCTTTACCGTCTATTTTCATCTTGTCTCCCTTAACAATCTTTCCGATTGGTTTTGACTTTTTTATTGTTACCATGTTATCCAACCCATAAATTTTTACTTAATAAACTTAACTTATATTTTTAAGGATACCACCTTGTCATCGTTCTAGGATAAGGTGTGGCATCTTTAACATTATCAAGCCCACAAATCCAAGCAATAACTCTTTCAACACCTAATCCATATCCTCCATGAGGAACACTTCCATATTTTCTAGTGTCAAAATAAAATTCATATTTTTTAGGATCTTCTCCATCTGCGATTAAATTTTCTTTAAGCTTTTCAATACTTTCTTCTCTTTGTGAAGCTCCAATTAATTCACCATAGCCTTCCGGACCAATCATATCAAAGCCCAAAACAACTTTTGAATTTTTAGCGTCTTCTTTCATGTAAAAAGCCTTAACTTTCTTCGGGTAATGTGTGACAATAACTGGTGTATCGTATAGTTCAGAAAGTTTATCTTCTTCAATTGTACGTAAGTCTTTTCCCCAAGCCACTTTCATATTCTGAGACTTATCTAATAACTCCAAAGCTTAATCATAAGTTATTCTAGGAAATTTCTTTTTCAAAGAAGGTTTAAGTTTTTCAATATCTCTTTCCAAAAGTTTCAACTCTTCTTTATGTTTCTCAAGAACTTTCTTCAAAACAAATTTTATAGTTTGTTCAGCATCATCTTGTAAATAATCAAAGTTCTCCCAAGCAGACTCCATTTCAGCGTGCCAATATTCGGTTAAGTGTCTTGAAGTCTTAGACTTCTCTGCTCTAAAACTAGGTTGAATTGTAAATATTTTCTCAAGTCCAAAAATTCCTGGTTCCGCATGCAACTGCCAAGTCTGCGCTAAATATAATGGCTTTCCAAAATAATCAACTTTAAAGAGTGTACTTCCACCCTCACATTGTAACCCAATAATACTAGGTGTGTTAAATTCATAAAATCCTTTATTCCTCCAATGTTCTCTTAGCGCTTCTAAAACTGTACTTCTTATTTTCATAATTGAAGTCATCTTCCTACTTCTAAGCCACAAATGTCTTCTATCTCCAAGAAGCTCCTCGTTCAAATGCTTATTTATTGGAAAATCATCACTCACTCCAACAATTTCCAATTCCTTAACTTGTATTTCGTAACCTGAAGGAGCTCTTTTATCTTTCTTTATAATTCCTTGAATTTCAATAGAGGCTTCAACTTGTAGTTTGTCAATTTCATTCCACTGTTTCTCAAAATTTTCTCTAGAAATAACACATTGAATAATCTCAGTAGAATCTCTCAAAACAATAAATTTCATTTTATTAGAGCCTCTTTCTCTATGAACCCATCCTCGCACAGCTACTTTAGCAGACCCTGTGTGAGCTTTAACCATGGCATCTTTAATACTAATAAATTTTGCTTTCATAATAATTAATCAAGGTGTTAACCGCCTCCTATCTCTTGGAAACAAAGTTCCCTCACGAATATTATTCAAGCCTAACATAGCTTGTGTTATTCTTTCCAAACCAATACTCCATCCTGCGTGATAAGGTGCTCCAAATCTAAAAGCATCAACATACCAATCAAAGTTCTTTGGTTTCAATTTCTTAGACTTCAGTTGTTCTATTAGAACATCAGACAAATGCACTCTCTGTCCTCCCGAACTTATTTCTACTCCACCATATAAAGCATCGAATCCTCCTGAAATATTTTTCTTCTTATCTTTAGGCCAAATATAAAAGGGTTTCATATCAATCGGCCAATCATAAGTAAAAATAATTGTATCTTTGAAAATATCACAAAGCTTTCTCTCCGCTTCAGGTTCGAAGTCATCTCCTTGCTTCATCTTATATCCTTTCTTATTCAAAACATCAATAGCTTCTTTGTAAGTCAAATATTTAACACCTGGAACTTTCAATTTCACATCAAGTAATTTCAATTCATCAGCACACTCACTAATAACTTTCTTAACTATAAATTTAACAACTTCCTCAAAATACTTCATAACATCCATATCATCATGAAAAGCACATTCAATATCCATTTGCCTTACTTCATTAACATGTTTACTTGTATCATGCTTTTCAGCTCTCCAAATAGTATTAGTAGAAAAAACTTTCTCCCAAGAAATAGCCATGAGCTGTTTGTACAATTGAGGACTCTGTGCAAGATAAGCTTTTTTATCGAAATACTTAACTTCAAATAAATCCGTACCTCCCTCAGTAGATGTCGCTATAATTCCAGGAGGTTGAAACTCCATGAAATTTTTTTTATAGAAATATTCTCTAAACGCATTAACTATAGTACTTTGAATACTAAAAATAGCTTTAACTTTTGGTTTTCTAACATCTAAGCTCCTATTATCTAATCTAGTAGGCAACTCAGAACTAACAGCCTTCTCATTAACTTGAATAGGAAGTTTTTCAGATTTATTTAATATTTCAAGACTAGAAATCTCAACCTCTACATTTCCTCTAGCGACATCTGCCTTAATATTCGCTTTCTTTACTTTTCCTTTAATCTCTACAACACTCTCAAGAGTAAGAGTAGAAATCAATTTCATTAATTTAACATTTTTAGTAATACACTGGACCATTCCAGTCATATCTCTCAACATCAAAAAGTTCAATTTAGCTAATTCTCTTTTCTCAAAAACCCAACCTTTCAACAAAACACTCTGCCCAAATTTTATTTCTTTAACATATGAACGTTTCATATTTTCTATTCTCCAACAATCCTTTTAATTATTTCGGAAGATGAATTCCGAATATCCTAAGAAAATCATGTGGTGATTTTCTTTATAATTTCCATAGCTCTCTTAGCATCTAACTTTCCTTTGAACTTTGCCATAACAAGACCCATATAGGCATTAGGTCTCAATCCCTTCTTACTCTTGACTATCTTTCTAATTTCTTCTTCAACTTCATCATCATTAACTTTCTCAATCTTAATTGCATTCTCTAGACTAACACCTTCTAAAATATCTAGCAAGACTTTCTTAATATCACTTTTTTCTAAAGAACCTTCTTTAACTTTCTCCAAAACTCCTTCCATAACTCTCTCGCTTAAAACTTCCCTAACTTCATCTATATTCTTATTAGTTTTTGCAGCCAACTCTTTTCTCCAAATAGTAATCATTTTCGCAATAAGATTAACGTCTTTCCTGTAAACCTCAGACAAAATTCTAAACTCTTCGACATTTCCAGAAAGAATCAATTCAGTCATCTCATCAGACAAACCTTTCTTTTTAAGTTCTGACTTAATCTCACTCCTTAACTTAGGAAGATTTTTCTTCAACTTATTTATTCTCTCTCTAGATATTCTAAGCAACTCCAAATCAGTCTCAGGATACATTCTTGCACTTCCTGGCATGGGTCGCAAAAACTCAGTCTTTCCATCAGGCAATGCGTTCCTAACATTACCCTCAGTTTTCTTTTTCTTTATGTCTTTTTGTTGTCTTTCTATTTCTAGGTCGACAGTCTTCACCATCATTTTAGGATCCTGAAAACCTTTAATCTCTACTCTATCATGTCCTTTAATTGAAACATTAACATCTTGTCTAATTGTTCCAATACCTCTCTTAACTCTACAAGCTCTCAAAATCTCTCCAATTTTCAAAGCACACTCCTTAATTTGTTCTGGATGTTTCATAACAGGAGAAGTAGCAATCTCAACCAAAGGAATACCTAATCTATCCAACCTAAAAACAACTTTATCTTTATCTCTCTTTATAGCTCTAGCCGAATCTTCCTCCAGCATTATAGTATCAACAGGAACTTTCCCAAAACTAGTTTCCACAAAACCATTATGAGCAATCAAAACAGTTCTCTGAAAACCACTAGTATTAGAACCATCAATAACTGTCTTCCTCATTACTTGAGTAGTTTGATAAATCTCACAATTCAAAAGCAAAGCAATCTGTAAAACAACATCCAAAGCATCTTGATTAATTGGTCTAGGGGGTTCTTCATCTAACTCAACCAAAGAAGTAGTATCTTCGTAACCTTCATACTGAAAATCCCTTTTCAAAGAAGCCTCATGTTTTACAGCCACATCAACTTTACCAGTCTCCCCTAAAACAGCGTGCAGCCTTCTCTTTATAACATAATCAGGTTTATCTTTCCTCAAATAACTAGGCGCGTGAGAAAACAACTTACCAGTATCAAGTTGCTGATGAATCTCCAAACCAGACTTCAATCCAAGTGCTTCATAATCTATTTTCAAAGACATCAAATAAGAAAAAGAAAGTAGTTATTAAAATTATTCCTTACCAAAAACCTTAATCATCTCTTTAAAAGCATCATACTTTTCCATAAGTTCTTCACTCTGAACTCCATACCTTTCATCTGGACTACATAATGTCTTCCTAACAATATCGCAATCAATAGACATATCTGCATTACTAAAGTGTTGAACAAGAGACATAGCATCTGAAACGTCTTTTGGTCTTCCTCTAACTATTTTAGCAGCTAACAAATCAGCAGGATTAAGAACTTTAAAGCTAAGATTTCCTTTATCTGAATAAGGTAACTCTACTTTAACACCCCTATCAATAAAAAAATCATAAAATCTATCTTCAAATTCTTTCAAATGAGGATCTTTTAAATCAGCAGGAGACCTATAAAAATTAAAAGAAGCTATTTTTGAATTATCAGTTTTATCATCAATTCCAAGTCTAAATTGAGGTCTAACATGGGCTTTTCTATGTGGTTCTATCGAAACAATATGGTCTTCAGAAGGAGAGAGAAAAACACCTTCATCTCCAACAATGTAATCCAATACAGAAAATATCCTAGTTCTGTCCTTTATCTCATTTCTTTTATTGCCTTTCTCTTGCATTCTCAAAGCAACATCAATGTCATCCGTCGCTCTCAAATGATCTTGGTCTCTAACTTTCCTAGACTTAATTAAATCAACCAATGGTTCATTATATTGCTCACATAAAGCTTTTGCTACATGAATCTGATTAGCCACTCCACCAACATAAACATGTTCAATTCCTTCTTTTTCAAACCCTTCTTCAACCCTTCCTAATAGAGTAACAAACTCCTCATTTGCAAGATTGTAAAGTTGTGCTTTTACCATATTTTACAATCATAACTTCAATATATAAACCTTTCCATTTAGTAACTCCCACATAGTGACTACATATTAAGTAAGACAAAGCTTTAAAATATTCAAACTCTAAAATATTGTATGTCCAATAAAAAAGAGAAAACACTAATTCAACAAATTATAGGAAAGCGAACATTCGGCCAAAAAGCCTCAGATACCCTAACAAAATGGGGAGGCTCATGGGCATTCATACTAATTTTCTTTTTTGTAATAATTCTCTGGATTGGAGCAAATATCTATGGTTGGATTAATCAGTGGGACCCTTATCCTTTCATTTTACTTAATCTAGCGCTTTCACTATTAGCTGCAATTCAAGCCCCAATAATACTTATGAGTCAAAACAGACAAATGGAAAAAGATCGCGCTCGCGCAGAATATGATTACTCAGTAAACAGAAGGGCAGAAAGAGAAATCCGAGAACTAAAAAAAATAGTTCTTAAGTTACATAAAAAAAGACGCTAAGATCCAAATCTTTTTTTGTGCCATTCCCAAGCACTCTGAACTATTTCCTTTAAATCATATTTAGGTTCCCAGTCCAACTCTCTTCTTATTTTAGAGAAATCTGCATATAATTCTGCAGGGTCTCCCGAACGCCTTCCAGTTTCTATAACTTTAAAGTCCCTCCCAGTAATTTCTTTACACATTTCAATAACTTCTTTAACACTATATCCTTTTCCGATACCTACGTTAAAACTCATACTCTTATCTCTTAATTTTTTCTAAAGCCTTAATATGAGCATTTGCTAGATCTTCAACATGAACATAATCTCTAATACATGGACCGTCTTTGGTGTCATAATCTGTCCCAAATATGTTAATACTATCTCTTCTACCTAAAGCAACATCTAATATTAAAGGAATTAAATGTGTTTCAGGTGTATGATCTTCCCCAATTTCTAAATTTCTATCAGCTCCAGAAGCATTAAAATACCTCAAACACACACTCTTCAAGCCATAAGCTTTATCATAACTTTTTAAGAAATTTTCAAAAATTAACTTAGTCTCCCCATAGGGATTTTCAGGCTTTCTATTTTCAGACTCTGTTATAGGTAAATTCTCTGGGGTTCCGTAAACTCCTGCTGATGATGAAAAAATAAATTTTTTAACTCCATTCTTTACACATACATTCAAAATATTTAAACCATTAACAATATTATTCTTAAAATATTTCATAGGATTTTCAACAGATTCTCCCATAGATGTAAATCCTGCGAAATGCATTACTGCATCAAAATTATTTTCATTAAAAACACTTTCTAATAAATTCATATCATACAGATCTCCCTTAACAAATTTAGCTTTTTCTGGAACAAATTCTCTATGACCATTAACCAAGCTATCATAAACAACAACTTCATAATTATCGCCCAATAATTTTTTAACAACTTGACTCCCTATAAATCCGGCACCTCCTGTCACAAGAATTTTCATTTTTTCCATAACCAAATTTACAAACACAACGTTTTTAAGGATTATTATTCTGTCAACAACTCATTAAACTCGCCAGATACATTCTCTAACATCTTATTTTTAATTTTTTCTCTAGAACTCCAACTTTTATGTCCTAAAACCCATCCAAGTTTAACAAACGCAGTTTCAGAAAGCATATCTTCTAAAGGAATAACACCTATTTTTTCAAGCTCTCTTCCAGTTGAATAAACATTCTGGTTCAACCTACCATAAACTGTCTGGGCAGTTGCACAGACAACTAACCCTTCTTTAATCAACTTCTTGAGTTTAACAAGCCAAGAATTTTTACCTCCAACTGAAACATGCCCTAAGCCAGTCATTTCAATTATCAATCCTTTGTAACCTTTCTGAAAGTAATAATCTAAAATCTCTGGCTTTTGTCCTGGATAAAACTTAACTAATGCTACTTTATCATTAAAACTGTCATCCAACTCGGGAACATCTCCATTTCTAGGACGATAATTCGAAATAAATTCAACTTTATCGGACCACACTTTAGCAAGAGGCTTTGTATTTATAGGTTTGAAAGTATCTCTTCTTGAAGTATGCATTTTTCTAACTTTGGTTCCCTGTAAAGCATAACAAAATTCATCATTAGTATTTGCATGTCCAACAATACACACTTCCGCACAATCACTCAATGCAAATTGAGCAGCGCAAACCAAATTAAAATCAGCATCACTACTGCCTCTATCAATAGACCTCTGGCTAAACGTCAAAACAACTGGCTTATTCAAATCCTTCAAAAAGAAAGACAAAGCCGCTGCAGTGTAATGTAATGTGTCGCTTCCATGAGTAATTATAACTCCTTGTAGTTCTTTATCATCTAACATTTTCTTAACAATCTTAGCAATTTCTTTCCAATGATGTGAAGACATATTCTCGGAAAGTTCCATAAATGGAATTTCTATTTTTTCTATATTTACTTTCTCAAAAAAGTGTGGGTAAATTCTCCTAAATTCAGAAACTTCTGTCAAAGCACTAACACCACCAGTCCGACTATCCAATTTAGAAGCAATAGTTCCTCCAGTTACAATAAGCCCAACTTTAGGTAGTCCTTTAATTTGTTCAAATTCTGTCTCTTGTTTTTCTTCCTTAAATTTTTTAATAACTCTATAATCAAGAATATTCTCTTTCATCAAACCAATATTATAACCTGATTTTAATTTAATCAAAATAATCTTATTATCATAACTATTCAAAATAGTGCCCTCAATTTCCTTAGATGCTAGTCTAAGTTTAACATAATCTCAAACGCCAAACTTCAAATCCATCAACTCTTTCCCCCATTGTGAGCGAAAGCGAACTCCTTAAGAGTTGTGGAATAAAAATCTATGATTTTAAAATCTACCATACTAAAACAAAAAGAAAGGTGTATAAAAAGTTTGCTAAAAAAAATTAAAAGTATCTAATAACTCTTTCCGATATAGACCCAGTAATCTGCCTTTGACTTGCAAATAACACACTTTCCATTCCCATTACTTGGTTGTTTATCTGGAATATTCAATATCTTCGCACCCCCAGATTTATATCTCAAATCATCTTCACACTTCCTAGAAATGCAAAATGGGGCAAAAGCAATCTTCTTACTTCTAACTATTTTCTTAACACTCTCCAAACTATTTGTCTCAATAATATTATCATACAAAAAAGCTTTAGCCCTATTAAACAAACTCTTTTGAATTTCCTCTAAAAGCTTCTCAACAGTATTACCCAAACTAGCTACTCTAACAGTATATTTTTTCCCCGTATCTCTTCTAACCAAAGCTATTTGGTTTTTCCCAATATCTTGAGGACCTATTTCAATCCTTATAGGTACTACTTTCAATTCCCATTCATGAAACTTATGTCCTGGTTTGTAATTTTCTCTATCATCAACAAATACTCCAAATTTAGATAATTTCTTTTCTATTTCTTTAGCTTTCTTCAAAACTTTTCCATCACTTTCAGATTTACCAAACAAAATAGGTACAATAACTATTCTTTTATTTGTTATCTTTGGAGGTAAAATTAAACCTTTTGAATCTGAGTGAATAGCAAACATAACTCCTAACATTCTTGTAGATAACGCAAAAGTATTCTGATAAACATAATCTTTTTTCCCATTTTTATCTAAGAAACTTATTCCATAAGCTTTAGAAAAATTCTGTCCGTCATAATGAAAGTCAGGACCTTGTATAGCCTTTCCATTAGGTAATAAAAACTCCATAGAAGTGGTGTACTCTGCTCCAGCAAATTTTTCCTTATCGCTTTTTCTCCCGATAAGAGATGGCAAAGCCATATAATTCTCGCAAATATCTCTATAAATTTTAATTATACTCTCACCCTCTTTCTCAGCCTCTCTTTTAGTAGCATAAACTGTATGTCCTTCATTCCACAAAAACTCTCTAGTCCTCAAAAAAGGAACTGGATGTTTAAACTCCCATCTAACAACATTGTTCCATTGATTATATTTCAAAGGCAAATCTCTCCAACTTCTAATCCATTTAGAGTATGATTCATACATTATCGTTTCAGATGTAGGGCGAATTGCAAGCCTTTCCTTAAGTTTTGTATTTCCTGCCTGAGTAACCCAAGCAACCTCAGGACTAAATCCTGCAAAGTGTTCCTTCTCTTTGTTAAAAAGTCTTTCAGGAATTAATAAAGGAAAATAAACATTCTGTATTCCAATTTTTTTAAACCTCTTATCAGTTTCCTCTTTAATTTTCTCCCAAATTAAATAAGCAGTAGGTCTAAAAACAATAGTCCCAGAAACAGAACTATAATCTGCCAAATCAGCTTTCAACATAATTTGTGTAAACCAATCAGAAAATTCATCTTTTTCAGCAGTCAAACCTTTTTGGTTTTTAACTTTCTTTACCATCTTCAAAAAGAGTAATCTTAGTTATTAAAAGTTGCTAAATCCATATATCTTACCATATTTCTCAGTCAAATAATTAATGTAATCTTCAGATTTCAAACCATATCCACAAACTTCTTTTATAATTTCCTCTGATAATTTGATGCTCCCCTTTTCATGAATATTTTTTCTCAACCACTCTCTAACTCTCCCAAAATTGCCTTTGGATATTTCTTTTTCAATTTCTGGATATTTCTTTCTAAGTGTTTTCCAAAGTTGCGCAGCATAAATAGTCCCAATTGCATATGTAGGAAAGTAACCGAAACTCCCCCAGCTCCAATGTATATCTTGTAAAACACCTTCTGCATCATTTCTAGGTTCTTTACCAAATGATTCTTTCATTTTCTTGTTCCAAACTTTAGGCAAATCTCTAACTTTAATACTTCCATCAATCAAACCTATTTCAATCTCAAATCTCAGAATAACATGTAAACAATAATGAACTTCATCCGCTTCAACTCTAATCATTCCAGGGCGAACTAAACTAATTTCATTATACCAATCGCTAAAATTAGTATGTAACTTTAATTCTTTGTTAAATTTAGGGAAATAATATTTCCAAAAAGCAATACCTCTACCTATATTGTTTTCCCAAATTCTACTTTGGCTTTCGTGTATACCAACACTCGGTGCGTTTCCTAAAGAATTATACTTATCTTTTTCAGGCATGCCCAATTCATACAAAGCATGACCTGCTTCATGAACAGTAGATAAAAAAGAAAACATAGGATTATCTCTAAAACTAGTTGTGATTCTAACATCCCCATAGCCAATCTTAGTTGTAAACGGATGCTCAGATAAATCTATTCTAGAATTTTCTTTATTCATACCCATTCTTTTTGAGACATCTTCAGTAAATAATTTTAGTTTATCAATCTCATATTTTCTATTTAATAAAACAACTTTTTGTTTCCTATATTTATCTGTTTTTTCAATTTTATTAATCAAAGAAATTAAATCTTCTTTAAGTTTAGAAAAAATAGGTTTAATCTTCTCAACAGTCATACCTTCTTCATAATCATCTAACAACCCATTATATATATGTCCTTTAAAATTATAATATTTAGCTTCTTTTTGTTTTAGTTTAACAACTTTCTCCAAATGTGGAGCAAAAATCTTAAAATCTTTTTTTTGTCTTGCCCTAATCCATGCTCTATTTGAAAGACTAATAGTTTTTGCCATCTCCTCAACAAACTCTACAGGTAACTTTCTAGATTTTGAAAGTCCCTTATATAATTTTTCAATCATTATTTTATCCCTACCTTTTAGATTACTTTTATTCAATCTTTTAACAACAGAAAAAAATTCATTAGAAGTAGCCATTTTATGTGAAATCTTACTCAAAAAAGCATTTTGTTCTGCTCTTGAATTTACTCCACCTTCAGGTAAATATGTTTGTTCGTCCCAACTTGCCAAAGCACCAAAACTCCCCAACAAACTCAACTCTTTTTGATAATTATTAACCAAATCTAAATCTTTTTTTAAAGGCATTTCAATAATAAAACAAAATACATTATAAATCTTTCATAAAATAATTTTATACTCTTTACCTAGCGATGCCTTATGCAATGGGCTTTTCATTCTCTGTGCTTAGCGACGCCCTATGTAATGGGCTGGGCAATGGGCCTAAGAGGAATCGAACCCCTATCTACAGGTTTCTCCAAGAGTTCAAAGAAACTCTCTTTAGAAAAGAGAGTAAGTCTTCCGAAGCCTGTCATTCTATCCATTAAACTATAGGCCCAAACATATCAGAAAAAAAGCTTTTATAATTCTATTGAAAATAAAATTTACTTCTTATTCCAAGAACCAGTTAAGCAAAAAAAGATACCTATTATTACAGGAACAATAACTGTAAGCCATCCAATTGCAAGTGCCCATCCCGGATAACCTCCATATGGCGTAACTATATCTCTAACAAACTGTGTAATTAAAAGAACAATTAATGTCAAAGGAACAACATATTTAATGGAAACATTCCACCATCTTCCTAATTTTATTTTACTAACGCTATTAATATATTCTCTCAACCTATCTGCACCATAAACCCAACCAACTGCAATGCTTTCAAATATACCAACTATAACTAATGTGTAGTTTGTAACAAAATGATCTACAATATCTAAGAAATAAAGTCCTGCTCCGGTAACAAACAAAATCCCTAACAAGAATGCTAAGCCAACTACAAAGAATGCAATTTTTGAAGTATTAGGATTCTTATATCTATCACTAATAGCTGTGTTAGCTGCCTCTACAAGTGAAAAAGCACTATCAATGCCTAAAGAAAGTAAAGTCAAAAAGAACAAAACAGCAAACAAAGGTGCCCAAGGCAAAAGAGAAAGGGCTTGAGGGAAAACAACAAAAGCCAAACTAGGACCACCTTCAACAACAGACTCCAAAGGAACACTAGTTGACGCAGCCATATAACCTAAAATAGAAAACACAACAAAGCCAGCCACAAGACTAATCAATGTGTTAGAAATCACAGTAATATAAGTATCTCCAGCTACATCCTGGTTATTCTTATTATAACTAGCATATGCAATCATAATGCCAAAAGCTAAACTAAGAGTAAAGAAAATTTGCGACACTGCCGCAGTCCAAATCTCCGTGCTCAACAAAGCACCAAAATCCGGACGAAGGTAAGCAGCAATACCACTAAAAGAACCAGGTAAAGTTATTCCTCTAATCAGTAAAACAATCAACAAAATTATAGGTAAAGGAACAGTAATCATCACAACCTTACCCACGCTCTTTACTCCCTTCCAAACTATAAAATAAATAGCAACCCAAACAGCAAACAAAGAAATAAGTAATGGAATATTTATACCCCCAAAACTACCAACGCTGTCACTTATATTCAAAATAGAACCAAAGAAATAACTTTCAGAATCTCCAGCCCAAGGCAACGGAAACTGAAAAGATTTAACTAAAAACAGTAGAGACCAAGCCATAATTACTACATAATAAACAACGACAATAAAACCAGCCATAATTGCAGCAAGACCAATTCCACCTAATTTACTATTTATAGCTCTAAAAGAACCGACTGCTCCTCTCTGAAGTTTCTGACCTAATGCAAACTCTAGTATTAAAAGAGGCGTTCCAATAACTAAAAGAGCAATAAGATAAGGGACTAAAAAAGCACCGCCTCCAAACTTATAAGTTAAAAAAGGAAATCTCCAAAAATTACCTAGACCAACTGCACTACCTATAGCAGCAAACAAAAAAATGGTTCTAGATGACCAACGCTCTCTCGCCATCTAATTAAAAGCACGTCCTAGTTTAAAAGTTTAATTCTTTTTATCTCTTTTAATCATGGCTTTCCTAACTCTATCAGTAGCTATTTTCATAGCTGCTTGTCTAGGACTAATATTTTTTTTCATCGCCGTGTTCAAAACCAAATGAGTATTTTTAGTTAATTTTTTCTTAACGAGTTTTTGCATATAATCTGAATCTTTTCCTATGTACTCAGCATAACTACTTATCACACCACCAGCATTTGCAACGAAATCAGGAACAATCAAAATTCTTTTACTAAGCTTCTTCTCTATATCAAGTCTCATTGGAATATTAGCTGCTTCGACAATCACCTTAGCTTTTATTTTACCTACATTGTTCTTATTTATAACATCTGGTTGAGCTGCAGGAATTAAAACATCTACTGGAAGTTCAAAAATCTTTTTACTATCAAGCTTCCTACCTTTACCATTAACAACACTTCTCGTTTTGGCTTTAACTTTCATCACATCTTTATAAGACAAACCATCAGGATTATACAAAACTCCTTTACTATCAGAAACAGCCACAACCTTAGCACCATCTTCTTCTAAACTCTTAAATGTAAAAGTCCCAACATTACCAAATCCCTGTATAGCAATGCTTGCACCTTTCAAATCAAGATTTTTGTGTTTCAATGCTTCTTGAGTTGCATAAGAAACTCCAAATCCAGTACTTCCCAATTCATGTGGCAACCCACAAGATTTCTTACCATTAACTTTTTGACAAACTTTCAAAGGTTTACCTGTTGCAGAATTAAAGTTACCATTCTCTTTAACAAAAATCTGCATCTGCCTTTCAGAAGTATTAATGTCTGGTGCGCTAACATATTGTTCAGGACATTCTTGTTTTATAGCTCTAGAAAACGCGCGAATAAAATCATCCTTCATCTTAAATTGTTTTTTATCCCTTTTGTCCCATATAATTCCACTCTTTCCTCCACCAAAAGGCAAATCAGCAAGAGAATTCTTCCAAGTCATTGCTCTAGCCAAACGCGCAACTTCCTCAACACTAACATTAGAAGTCATTCTTATTCCTCCCTTTCCTGGACCTAAAGCAGTATTATCTATAACAGTAAAACCTTGCATTCCTGTTTTGGGGTCATAAACTCTAAGAACTTTCTCAGGTCCCCAATCATCATATCTTTCTGATATATCCATTTTAATTCTCACCTCTTTCTATTTTCATTTTTTATCCACCCAACACTCTTTAGGAGGTTTCCTTAAAAATTCCTTAATAACTTTAACAGCTCCTTTAATATCTTGCTTAGAAGCAACACTAACTGCTGTATGTAAACCTCCAACTGCAACTCCAAAAACAGCACTAGGTATTCCACCTTTAGCCGCAAAAATAGATGTCGCATCTGTCGTTCCAGCCTCGCTAACTTCTAGTTGTACTCCTACTTTAGCTCTACTTGCAGCGGATTCTAACCCATTGACCAAACACTTATTACTAATCATTGCAGCATCTTTAACTGTAAGCACAGGGCCCTTCCTTAACAAAATACTTTCATCAAAACTATTATGTGGAGTAACATCTACAGCTATGGCATAATCGGGGTCAACATTAAACACCGAGGCTTTAGCACCATACAAGCCTACTTCTTCCTGTACAGTAAAAACAAAAATAACTTCATTCTGTGTCTTCAAGTTCTTCATAGACTCCAATAAAATAAAACAACCTATTCTATCATCTAAAGCCTTACCTGCTATAATATCTGTAGCACCAACTGTGGATTTAACACTACAAAGATTACAATATCTAGAACTCTCTGTAAATGTAACATAACTCACAACTTTTATTCCAATAGCACTCAACTCTTTTTTATTTAATCCTGTGTAAATAAATAAATCATCCATAATCAAATCTTTTTTCATATCTGCGCCATCTAAAATTTCAGAGGTAGTAATTATTCCTCCAATTTTAGATTTAGTTCCCTCAACTTTAACTTTTTGACCAATCAAAATAAATGGATCTATTCCTCCAATAGGGCTAATAGATATTCTACCCTTTTTATTCACAGAACTAACCATCATTCCTATCTCATCCATATGTGCTGCAAGCATAATTGTAGGTTTCTTACCTTTTTTAATTGCAACAACATTTCCCATTTTATCTACCTTAACATCTTTAACACTTTTCTTCGCTTCTTTAATAATAAAATTTCTAACTTCTTGTTCATTACTACTAACACCGTCAAGATTAATTAAATCTTCAAGAACTTTCATCTCATCACCCCTCATCAACAACAAAAAGAAGAACTATATTTAAAACTTATGTAAAGAGCGTTAAAATAAAATATTTAATTAAAGATTTAATTAAAGTCTAAACATTGTGCACCACAAATTACATTAGTAGATGCTGGTGGACCATTATGGATTGCTTCAAGAATCCAATTATTTCCACTAGTCGTCGCAACATCACAAGTATGTTCTACTCCGACACCACTACCAGAAAAAACATTCCTAGAAATCGCACAGAAATCATGAATCCCTATTGACTGAATATCTTTACAAGGAAGAGTCGTGCATCCAGTAGTAGTACTAACGAAATAAGAACTAACCATTTGAGCCCCACCTAAATCTCCAGCATTAATAGCTTGCTGAAGGGTCTTTGTAGTAGCTCCAATATTAACATCCACTTCACCACCAGAATGCCCAAAAGCAACAGGATTAGTCGTACCATAACCATAAACAAAAAACCCTCCAACACCCAAAACTAACAACCCAACAATCATAAAAGCATATCTCTTCTCTATATTAAGACTAATCTTCATTCAAGAATAAAGCTTTTTTTATATTTAAATCTACTTACCAAAATTTCTGTTCCTCATCTCAAAAGTTCTAACTGCTTTTCTTAATTCTTTTGCATCAAAATCAGGAAAATTACAGTCAGTAAAATAAAACTCACTATATGCTAATTGAAAAGGCATGAAACCACTAGTTCTTTTCTCTCCAGAAGTTCTAATAACTAAATCAGGGTCAGGAATGCCTTGCGAATCAAGATAATTCTTAAAATCGTCTTCTTTAATTTCTTTAACTCCTGATTTCAAAATTTGATTTATTGCTCTCAAAATTTCATCTCTTCCCCCATAATCTAAACACAACTGAACATTAAAACCTTCAAATTTTTTAGTCTCTTCTTCAAGCATCTCAAGTTCTTTAACAAGGTTTGAAGGAAGTCTATCCCTTCTACCAAACCACCTGAATCTAATTTTATTTTTGATTGCATCATTTCTTAGTTTTTTACAAAGCTTAGAAACTAAATTAAAAAGTCCAGCAACTTCACTTTCTTTTCTCTTCCAATTTTCAGTTGAAAATGCCCAAAAAGTAAGATGCTCTATACCTAAATCCCTCGCTTCTTTAAACAAACCAGCTATTTTTTTATAGGAAGCAGAATAATAATGCCCTTCAATTGGTTTAAGACCTTTTCCCTTAGCCCATCTACGATTCCCATCAGGGATTATAGCAACATGCTTAGGAAATGAGCTTTGTATTTTTAAAATTCTCTTCCCAAGATTAACAAAATTTTTAGTTTGGTCTTCAACAAATCCTTTATTTGAATCAATCACAAACTCTTTATATTTTCCAGATAAATTTCTCCAAAAGTATGAAGCGCCAACCACTTTAGATAAATGGGGTCCTTCTTGAACTCTTCTTAAAAATTCTTCTAAATCTCCTTTCTCGCCTTGCGCAACAATAAAAACACTTCCATCATCTTTGTTCCTTACAAATCCTTCAAGTCCTAAATCCTGCGCATACTGTTTAACAAATCGTCTAAACCCAACTCCTTGATCTCTTCCAAAAACATCAATTTTAATTTCTTCTTTTCCTTGCATTAGTGATTCCACTCAACTCGTTTCTTAAACCTTTTGTTTCTTATTAAAAGAATCTGAAAATTTTATAATCAACTCTTTAAATCTCTCTAAATCTTTAGTTTGTATTCTTGCTCCTACTGCTTCCTCATGACCTCCTCCATTAGCACCCTCAAACTCAGGAAGAATCTTTTCCAAAATATTTCTTGCATTCTTTCCACGAATAGAAATATTACTATAAGCAGGCATTTTGTAAGCAACAATAGTAAGCTTGTCAGGATACAAATAAGAAAGTTGATTAGATATTTCAGAGCTTATACTCAAATCCCTACCATAACTAAAAAATAA
>Ga0114931_10003649_pt1 | contig 19419 bp, 16 predicted proteins | sample 2SBtaG_FD_89579 | JGI IMG/M metagenome (GOLD analysis project Ga0114931, IMG submission 89579) | Deep subsurface microbial communities from Kolumbo volcano to uncover new lineages of life (NeLLi) - 2SBTROV14_V59a metaG | ecosystem: Environmental > Aquatic > Marine > Volcanic | place: Kolumbo...
GACCAGGACTTTTGCGACACCTCGTTGGGCTCCACATTGTCGACCGAGACCTGCAACAAGGAAAGGCCCGCGTCGTTCATGCGTTCGATCCAGCCGTCGGTGATCGGATATGCGTTGGAGATCGCGGTCACCACCATGCCGTGGGAGACTGCGCGAGCCACGACTTCGTCTAAGCTCGGGTGGAGAAAGGGCTCCCCGCCAGTGACCGTGAGGACCAGGCAGCCAAGCTCGGCTAGATGGTCGACTCGGGCGAAGAGCGCTTCGACTGGGATTGCCTGCGAATGGTTGTCATACTCGTTGCAGTAGCCACAGCTCAGGTTGCACCGGCGTATGACCACGAGCTGGGCGCAGAGAGGTGATTCGGGCCGCAACATTGCGGCAAGCGCACGCGTACTAGTTCTGAAAGGGTATGGAGGAAGCGGACGAAATAGATCTTGTAACGCGTGATGGGGCATCGGTCCGGTCCGTAATAGGCCCTATGCCGCTGCGCTCCTTGTGTGTCGGATCGTGACAAATATCATGAAATGGTGTGATTCTTGCAGAGAGCCCCCTCCAATGGCTCCTTTACCCGCATTTCGTAGCGTTCTGAAATCAAGCGACGTAGAAGATCCCGTCAATCGGTATCTGCACCGGACGCTTGCTTATCTGTTCGTACGGTCAATTTTCAGGACCCGCATCACCCCGAACATGATCACCCTGTCGACGGTCGTGATAGGTTTTATCGCGGGTTGCGCGTTCATCTGGGGTACGCCGACCGCCATGGTCGTAGGAGGCGCCTGCCTCTGGTCCGCGGCCATTTTGGATGGTGCAGACGGAATCTTGGCCCGAGCAAAGAACCTGCAATCGGAGTTTGGGCGGGCGCTAGACGGCTCGGCCGATGCCTTGGTCGCGGTCTTCACCGTCTTCCCGGCGTTCTACCACATCTGGGTAACCTACCATAATCCTTACCATCTCTTGCTGATGGTCCCGGCTCTGGGGCTCACGGTCGTCCACCTGGCAGTCTACGATTTTTACAAGGAATCGTATCTGCGAGCGACCCGGCCCGGCAAGGGGAGCGAAGGGCACGACGCGGATGACATCGGCGGGACCGTCCAAGCCGCTCGCGAGGAGGGGCCCATCGTTCAGATGGCGATGAAGTACATCCTGGTGCCTCATCTGAAGCGCCAAAAGGCGGTCGTCAATTGGCTCAATCCCGAGGCCTGGCGCATGAGCCAGCTGCTCCAGGGCAACGCGCAAACATCTGAAATTTATAGGAAAGAGAACCTTTGGCCCATGCGGCTTTGGGCGCTCGTCTCATTGGCCCCGCACAGTTACCTGATGGCGATATGCGCGATGTTCAACCGTCTCGACGTGTACCTCTTCATCCGAGTCTTCCTGATGAACGGCATCTTCCTGGTCGCGATGATCTGGCAACGCCAGGCGACATGCAAGACGCTCGAAGAGCTGACCGGGGTCGGTGAGATCAAAACGGAACGTGACGATTTTGCAACAGCAGCGTGAATCTCGTTCACAGGTGTGAAGGATTCGCCACATCACATGCACCAGCCTAGCGGCTCATTCGTAGTACTCGCGGCCGAGGTAGGTGATCAGGTCCTCGCCCTGCATCCAGCGCAAGGTGTTCTTGAGCTTGCCCAGCTGAACGAAGAGGTTGTTCTCGGGGTACAGGCCTGGGGGGGTGATGGGGCTCTTGAAATAGAAGGAGAGCCACTCCTGAATGCCGCTCAGACCCGCCCGCTGGGAGAGGTCCGTGAAGAGCGCCAGGTCTAGCACCAATGGCGCAGCGAGAATCGAATCCCGGCAGAGGAAATCGACCTTGATCTGCATCGGATAGCCGAGCCAACCGTAGATATCGATGTTGTCCCAGCCCTCTTTCTGGTCCCCGCGCGGCGGGTAATAGTTGATTCGCACCTTGTGGTACATCTCCTCGTACAGCTCCGGGTGCAACTCCGGTTGTAAAATGGTCTCGAGCACACCGAGCTTGCTGACTTTCTTGGACTTGAAGCTCTCCGGGTCATCGAGGACCTCGCCGTCGCGGTTGCCCAAGATGTTCGTCGAAAACCAGCCCCGAATGCCGAGCAGGCGTGCGCGAAGGCCCGGGGCGAGGACGGTCTTCAGCAGGGTCTGTCCCGTCTTGAAGTCCTTGCCGCAGACCGGTCTCTGCACTTCGCGCGCAAGCTCCAACATCGCAGGCACGTCGCCACTGGTCAGATGGGGTGCCCCGTTCGCGTAGCTCACCTCTTCGCGCAGGCATGCGTACGCGTAGACCTGGGATGGGCTGATCGCGGGATCAGAACGCCGCAAGCCCTCCTCGAATTTCTCGAGTGAGGAGTGCGTTTCGGTCGGCTCTCGGTACACCTCCGTCGAACCGCACCAGACGGCGACACAGCGGTCGAGCGCGTTGTCTTTTTTGAATCGGCGGATGTCTTCGCGAACGGCCTCGGCAAGCTCCATTTTGTCTTGGCTGGCCTTGACGTTCTCGCCGCGAAGGCGCTTGACGAATTCAGGGAAAAACACCGATTCCATCGGTTTGATGGCCGAGAGCTCGTCTTTGATGGCGTTCAAGTGCTCCGTCGTCAGAACCTCAGCGTTGATCGCCGCCTCGTAGGCGTTGTCGCGGAACAGGTCCCACCCGCCGAAGACCAGATCATCCAAGTTGGCAAGCGGCACGAAATCGCGAACCAACGGAGTTCGCTCGTCGGTTCGTTTTCCGAGCCGAATGGTGCCCAATTGCGTCATGGAGCCAATGGGTTGCGCGATGCCGTTGCGCGCCAAAAGGCAACCCGCCACGAAGGTCGTGCCTACTGCGCCCATTCCAGGCAAGAGCACGCCGAGCTTGCCTGTGGCCGGTTTGATCTTTGGTTGCGTCATCCCTGTGGCCGTAGCAGAGTCGCCTGATTCCAGCAATGACGATGCCACTGATACGAGACCGTGCGGTCATTCTCGCAGCCGGTCTCGGCAGCCGTCTCGACGATGGCCGTGATGTGCCCAAGCCGCTGCGCGAGGTCGCAGGCGTGCCCCTCATCGTCCGCATCCTCCGGGCCCTCGAAAAAGGGGGAGTCCGCGAGATCGGCATCGTCACCGGCTACCTGGGCCACGAGCTGAGGCGCGGCCTCTCGGAGCACGCGCACGGCGCAAAGGTCTCTTTCTTCCCCAACGAGGAGTATGAAAAGCCCAACGGCACTTCGGTCCTGAAGGCGCGGGAATTCATCACCGGGCCGACGCTGCTCTTGATGAGCGACCACCTCTGGTCCCCACGATTGCTGTCGTCGGTGGCTTCGTATCCGGTCAAGGAGCGAGAGTCCGTGCTCGGTGTGGATCGCCGGATCGACGCCTGTTTCGACTTGGACGACGCGACCAAGGTGCTGGTGCGGGGCGACCGCATCGAGCGCATCGGCAAAGAGCTCGACGACTACAATGCCCTCGATACGGGACTGTTCTCGATCACCCCTGCGCTCCTCGAGGCACTCGATGCCGTCAACGGGCCAGCGGGCTGCTCACTTTCGCAAGGAGTTGCAGCGCTGGCTGCCGAAGGCCGCATGAAGGCTGCAGACGTGGGCGACGCGACCTGGATCGACGTCGACACACCAGAGGCCCACGCCGAGGCCGAGCGCCTGATCGCCCAGCTTGGCGAGGACTTGGATGGCGCGTAAGACGTGGTAGAAAGAGACATCGACCGCTCGTTCCAAGCCTGCAGGAAGGCCGTGAAGCCATGAGCCTCATAAGCCAGGCGCCGCGATTGTACGACACGAAGCCTTGGACTGCGCACCTCTACCTGACCGACCAATGCAATCTCGATTGTCACTATTGCAACGAATACGACAACTCGGTCCCGCATCCCGACACCGCTGACCTCGAGAAGTACCTCGACAAGATCCGAGACCTCGGCTGTTTGCGGGTGGGCTTTCAAGGCGGTGAGCCACTCATGCATCCGGACGTCGTCGAGCTCGTGCGCTATGCCAAGGATCTCGGCTTTCAGAAGGTCAGCATGTCGACGAATGCGTTCTTGCTGACCAAACCCATGCTTGCCGGCTTGGCCGATGCGGGCCTCGATGCCCTCCAGATCTCGGTCGACCGGATGACGCCGACCGAAGCGACGCGAAAGTCCCTCAAGACGGTTCGCCACAAGCTAGCCTGGTTCGAGGACTCGCCTATCAAGCTCGTCGTGGCAGGCGTGCTGTTCCACGACAGCGTCGAGCAAGCAGCGCAAGTCATCGATGAATGCCTCAAAGAAGGTGTGCGGGTGCACTGCCGCGTGATTCACGATGACCTCGTGAACGACCGGAAGCTTCGACTTTATCCGGCGGTGGATGGAATGCAGCGCGTGCTCGACCATCAAGAAGACCTCAAGCGCAAGGGTGAGGCGATTCACACGAGCTGGCGGTTGCTTCAATATCAGAAGGACATGCTCGCGGGTAAGAAGAACGACTGGTCCTGCGTCGCCGGGTACAAGTACTTTTTCGTTTCGGCGCGGGGCCGGTTCTGGCTTTGCAGCCAGGTACGGACCGACAAGCACATCCTCGACATCACCTCCGAGGACTTGCTGTCCTTCAACCACCCGAAGGCTTGCCAGGACGGTTGCGGCGTGTACTGTACCGTGGACATGTCTCTCGCCGTGAACGACCCAATCGGATATATCGGGGGCGAAGCCAAGGGGATTGTCCGTAATGGCTTGATTCAACTCCGCCGCAAAGCAACGTGGCTCACCGAAAGAGTCGCCGCCGGGGGCTAGCCTAGCCTCCTTACTGTTAGGTCGGTCGCGCCGTGGGGCAACCAGTTCGCATTCTCCTCGCTGACTCTGCGGGGCCCAAGGTTCTCGGGATGAGGGTGCGCGACCGAAATGAAAGGGTCATCGCGCGCAGCGGGGCTTCGCTCCTGGCGGCAACCGAAGGCGATGCAAACGGCAGGGCGCTGACGGTTCCCGGCCACATCGTCCTCGAGCAGAGCTTGTTCAACGTACTCTTAGAGGTCGAGCCACCGTGTCGGTTGCGTTCTCCTGATGGGGCGGAGCTCGATTGGGGGCCAGTCTCGGAACAAACCCCGGTTCACCAGCTGGCGGAGCACGACTTCCTCGACGTTTCGGGCAAAGCGAAGCGCCAACGAGCCGAACGAACCCTTCTGCTGCGCACGGGCAAGAGCACCGATGGTTGGGTCTCCCGTCACTTCAACCGTCCGCAAAGTAGATTCTTCAGTTACTGGTTTCTCAAAGCGGGCTTGAGCGCGAACGCTGCAAGCGCCGTCAGTCTGTTAGTGGGCCTCGGCTGCGGTCTTGCCGCAGCGCAGCCTGGTGCGTTTTGGTTGGCGGTGACCGGAGTGCTCTTTCAGTTTGCCTCGATGTTCGACGGCGTGGACGGCGAGATGGCTCGCGTCACTCTGCGAGACTCGAAAATGGGCGCTGCCATCGATTCTCTAGCAGATAACCTGACCTATGTAGCAACGCTCGTGGGTTTTGGCATCGGATGGATGCGCGAGGGTATCACGGAGGTAGAGGCATGGTCGCTGGTTTCCATCCTAGTTCTCGTCTTGCTCACGCTGTTCATAGTTCTGCTCTTCGTGCGCAAGTACGCCCCAAGTCCGTCGTTCGTGTTCTTCGACAGGTCGGTGCGACGAGCAGCTCGTGACGTCAACAGCGTATCCTTACGAGCTATCGATGTTTTCTTTCGCGCGACCCGGCGAGACCTCCTTGCGTTCATCCTCATGTTTGTCTCGTTTCTCGGTAGCCGCTTCGTTATCTTTTGCCTCGTTGGCTTGGGCGTCCTGGTGGCCGATTATCTGCTCTTGTTTCATCGTGCCGATCTGGTTCGCGCTGCCCGCCTTTTGCAGGCCGAAGAGCAGGTCACGTAACTTTTGGTACAGGTTTCAGTAAGCGTGGATATCCTTGCAGAGCCATGGAAAACTCCCCGATGAAATCGTCGCGATGGACTTCCGTGCAAACGCTCCACGCCTTCTTTCTCGGGCTTGGGCTGCTGCTCTTCATCGTGCTGCTCGCTAGGCTCGGCGCGCAGGGAATTCTTCAAAGGCTCGCGCGCATCGGCTGGATGTTTGTCCCTGCCTTCTTGGCCTACGTCTCGTCGCAGTTCCTGTCGACGATGACATGGATGTCTTGCGTGCCGTCGGGTTCATCGCGCGCGAGCTACTGGGATCTGCTCCAGGTATTTTGGGCGGGTCACGCGCTCAATGCCGTGACTCCGGGAGGCGGCATGGGCGAAGCCCTCAAGGTTTCGCTTCTGCGTGGCAAGGTCGGTGGAAGGCCACTGGTCGCGTCGTTGATCCTCTACAACGTGATCAACACGACCTCGGTGGCCGCCGCATCCGTGATTGGCGCCGTCCTTTGCGTCGTCTGGTTAGATGCGCCGCTGGTCGCCACGGTATCGCTCCTCATCGGGGCACTTGCCGTTGCCTTGGGTGTGCTCGTGCTCCTGTGGCTCGTTCGTCGCGGAACCCTGTCCAAGGCGCTCGGCCTCATTCAACGGCTCCCCTTCGTCTCGTTCCGAGATCCGCAGGCTATCGCAGATCACGCAACGGACATCGACGGGCTCATGTGCAAGTTCTTCCACGAACGGCCCCACGACGTGCTTCGAGCTATGCTATTCGCCTCGGGGGCGCGCCTCGCACAAGTGGTAGAGATGTGGTGTCTTCTCTATCCGCTCGTGACGGAGGGCAACGTTTTCCTCATCGCCGTGCTGGCCCATACCACCAGCACGCTCACCTCCTGGGCGACCGCCTTCGTGCCCGGGCAGGTGGGGACGCTCGAAGGAGGGAATGCAGCCGTTTTCCAGTTGGCCGGGCTCGACCCGGTGTTGGGGGTGACTGCGATCATCGCCCGCCGGCTTAGGACTGCCCTCGGCGTAGGCATCGGCTTGCTCCTCGGCGGTCGTGTGACCTGGCAGCTGCGCCGATCCCGCCTCGGATCGCAGAACGGTTAGCTGCGAGCGAATTGCGAGCAATATGACCTCGAGAGCATAGAACGTGTCGCTCACGTTCGGCGGCCCATCTATAAAGTGAGCAACGCCTCTGCGCTGAGAGCATAACTACTGGCTGCGTGGACACGACGATGGAGAAGACGGAGGTTTTTTTTGGCCATCTTGCCAGGCTTCAATTTCGTCATGCGGGAGTGTTTGCTTTCGTTGGGGTGCTCATGGCGGCTCTTTCGCTGCCGCTGGTCGCGGATCTCGGCCTGAATAGCGACTTCGAAGCACTGCTGCCCAAGGACAAGCCCAGCGTCCTGGATCTCGAGCGGATTCACGCTCGCGTGGGTGGCTTCAATACGCTGACGGTCGCGATCGAGTCCAAAGACATCGATGCGATGCAGCGATTCGCGAGCGACCTGGTGCCTCGTCTTCAGAAGCTTCCGCCCGAGCTCGTGCATTTCGTGGATTGGAACGTCAGCGCCTACGAAGACTTCGTTTGGGATCACCGCCAGCTTTACGCGTCCCTCGAAGAGCTCGCGCAGGCGCGCGACGACTTGGACGAGCGCCTCGAGTACGAGCGCATCAAGTCCAATCCCTTTTACGTCCAACTCGACGATTATGAGCCGCCCGATCCGCGCAAGGTGCTGGAGCGAATTCGAGACAAAGCCGAGGAAGGCAAGGAGAAGATGGAGAAGTATCCAGGCGGGTACTACATTCATCCAGATCACGATCTCCTCGCCATCTTCATCCGGAGCGACCTCGGCGCAGGGAATGCACAGGGCATCCAACGGCTCATCGGCTTGATCAAGGCACAAGTCCAGGCACTCGATCCATCGAAATACGCCGGCGACCTCACCGTCGAGTACGCGGGCAACCTCGTAGTGGCTGGCGAAGAGCACGAAGCGCTCAAAAACGAGCTCGTCGTCGCCATGGTGTTGACTGTCATGCTCGTCTTACTTGCGATTTTGATCTTTTTTCGCAGTTGGCGCGCTCCATTGATCCTGGGTGGCGCCTTGGCCGTGCCTGTCATCGTCACCTTTGGATTTGCCGAGCTTGCCGTGGGCTCCCTCAACACATCAACGGCGTTTCTCGGCAGCATCGTGATCGGAAATGGCATCAATCCGAGCATCATTTGGCTTGCCCGGTACTTCGAGGAGCGTCGACGCGGGTACGAGGTGCCAGACGCGCTGCGCCGCACACATCGAGGGGTGTGGCTTGCTACGTTGACCGCCTCGGCCGCGGCCGCGATCGCATATGGCTCCTTGATGATTACCGATTTTCGCGGATTCCACGATTTTGGCATCATCGGAGCGGTGGGAATGCTCCTTTGCTGGATTGGTGCGCTCGTTCTCCTGCCGGCAATTGCCGTGCTCAACGAGCGCCTCAGTCCTTTGGTGCGAAAGTCGGATGAGCCGTCCAGAAACTTCTACGGTTCGCTGTTTGCCTGGCTTGCCTTCCTAAATCCTCGGGCCACCTTGGGGGCCTCCGCCGTTCTCAGCCTAGTGTCCGTCGGACTCATCGGATGGGCGATTGCATCGGATCCGTTCGAGTATGATTTTCGCAACTTGAAGTCTGTGCGTGAGGGCTCGACGAGGGCTCGCTTGATCAATGATCGCGTCGGTGAGATTTCGTCGGGCGCGCAACGAGGCGACGGCATTGCGGTGGTGGTCGATCGGGTCGATGACGCTGTTCAGCTTCGCAAGGAGCTCGAAGAGCGTGCTGATGGAGGGGAAGCGCCCTGGGGCGATGTGTATTCCATCCAGGCGCTCTTGCCTGACCACCAAGAAGAAAAAATCCCGATCTTGGCAGACATCCGAAAGGTGCTCCTCGATTACCGCAAGTATGCAGACGATGAAACCCTAAAAGAGATCGACGAGAACATTCCGCCCAAGAACATGAAACCGCTGACCTATGCCGACATTCCCGTCGAAGTGGCAAGCATGTTCACCGAGAAGGATGGCACCCGCGGGCGCATCATCGTGGTGACCCAACGAAAAGGGTTTTCCACTTGGGACGGGCGCTATCTCATTCGTTGGTCACAAGCGCTCCGTGCCCTTCGAACGGAGTCCGGGGAACGGCCTGCGCTAGCGGGTCGCGCGCCTGTCTTTGCAGACATGCTTTCCGCGATCTGGGCTGATGGTCCGAAAGCGATCCTGGCTTCATTCATCGCGACACTGTTGTTGGTGCTAATTGCGTTTAGGGATCTACGTCAGCGGTTCTTCACCATGGCGGCGTTGCTGCTCGGCATCATATGGATGGCAGGCACGATGGCGGCTGCGGGTATGAAGCTCAACTTTCTCAATTTCATCGCGTTTCCCATCACGTTTGGCAATGGCGCGGACTATGGGGTGAACGTGATGCGACGCTATGCCTCGGAAGACGACCTGACGAACAATGACCGCGTGCGCACCGCCATCGGAGAAACGGGTGGGGCGGTCGTCCTTTGCTCGCTGACGACCATCATCGGCTACTTGACGCTGTTTACCAGTGCGAACTTGGCCCTCAATTCATTTGGCGCGGCCATGGCGATCAGCGAGGTTACCTGCTTGCTGGCAGCGGTGGTCACCATGCCAGCCCTTCTTCTCCGCTTCGCGCCGCAGGACTAGCTCAGCGGGACTTTCGCTCGGTCGCCATCGCCCCGGAGACCCCGGTGTAACGCGCGAGGGAGACGAGCGTATGCTCCATGTTCATCGGCTCAATGCCGTAACCGCGTTCTTCGGATATGAAAAATTAAGTGAGCACGTCGATCGCCAGTTGAGGTTCTATCTACGAAATTGCCCAAGGAGACCTCAGCGTGAGCGCCCGTCTCGACTTGCCATCCCGGCCCCTTCCGTGACCTCTTCGGATGGGGCCACCCTTTTTGCGTGGCGGGGTCCTCGTAGCGCCGTGTAGTCACCCCCTCGAAGGAAGCCGGGTTCGAACGGGCTCCGCCGCGTTGACCGCGCAGATTCTCTGGCGCACGGCCGGCCTCGGTTGGTCTTCGATCAGGTGCTCGTACGCGACGACCGTGAGTCGAGGCGCGAACTGTTCGAGCAGCTCCGCCGGATTGAGAAGGAACGCGGGATTACGTGGGCGGCCGAGCTTCTCGTTGCCCTTGCCGAAAGTCTCGTAGATCAGGACGCCGCCAGGAGCGAGCGATTCTACCAAGCGGGGAAGGTGAGGGCGGTGCAGGTAGTTCGTGACCACGATTCCGTCGAAACGCCGCTCACCGAAGGGCCAGTCCCCGGCTTCCAAGTCTGTTTCGATGATCTCGACGCATTCGTCCGTCGCAAGGTCGTCCAAGCTGGACACGTCGAGGTCCGCTGCGACCACGCGGTACCCCAAGTCCCGTAGATAGCGCGTGTGACGGCCGCTGCCGCAGGCGAGGTCCAGTACGGTTCCTCCGTCGCGAATGAGGGGCGCAAAGCGCTTCACCCAGGGGGAAGGGGTCGTCATTGAGGAGCTCACGATTCCCTGAGCAGCGCGTCGATTTCGAGCGACCAGCGATGGGCGTCGCCAGGCCATCGAGCCGTCACGAGATTTCCGTCGCGTACGACGAAGCCATGCTCCGGGGCACTCATGCTGTCGCGCTTCGTGCCGCCGGGCCCAGGATCAAAATCCTCGTCGGAGGCGAGCGTCGCGCGTACTTCGTCCTCGGTCGTGATCTCGGGGTAGGTGCGATAGTAGTCACCCATCCATAGCCGGGTGAGATTGTAGCCGGTCAGCTCCAAGCGATTGATGAGAGCGGTCACATGGCGGCCATGGATCACGGAGCGATCGCCCGCGCCTTTGGCTCGCGCCAGAATCAGCACGCCATGACAGATCGCGCCCACGGGTTTATCGGCTGCCAAGAAGTCCGCTGCAATCCGCTGCAGCGTCTCGGATTCCAGATAGGGCTTCACGCATTTGTCGTGGCCGCCCGGCAGGACGAGCGCGTCGAACGCTCCCTTGGCCGCTTGGCGATAGGTGATGGGATTCCTAAACGCTTCGCTCGCGATCATTTCCGCATACGCGTCACGGCCGTTGGCATCGGCTCGCAGGACGTATTTGAGGGGGCCCAAACCCTTGCCCGTCACCATGATCGGGTCGGCGCTCGAGGGCGTGCCGTTTGGCGTCGCGAAGATCACTTCGTGCCCTCGAGACGAGAGGACTTTCCAGAGAACCGCAGCCTCGGTCGGATCGAATCCCCGCGCCGGCAGCGGGATCAGCACTCTGGTCCTCGTACCGGAGTCGAGGCTGTCACGAGCAGCGCCCGCCGCTTCTTTCGAGTCCCGAGGAGGCATCTTTGCAACTCTGCTCCGATGCATCGCATAGGGGAAGCGGAAATCGTCAACCGTGCCATTCGCCGTGGCAGATTTGTTGCGCAATCTTAATGAATTGCGATCGTGGAACCGCTCGTAGTACCGTCCGACAATGCCCCGGCAGGTTTCGAACGCGGCGACAAGCTCTTATCGGATTCCCAAGCAGCAAGTCGCTGTCGAGATCGCGCTCCGAGGCGGCGAGCCGCAAGAGGTTTCCGTGTTCCTGCATCGTCGGGCAGCCTCCCACCGGGGCAGCGAGCGGCCGAGCGACGTGCTGCTCAGCGACGAGCCTTTTGTGCCGATCATCGCGGGTGAGGGCGAGGTGCGCCTCATCAACAAGGCGGCTATCGCATGGATGACCATCGCGCCGGAGCTCGAGATGAGTGGCCGGGGCGAGTTGGAGGCTCAGCTCGCAACAGCTTCCCTTGTTCCGATTGACATCACGCTCGACGATGGCCGCACCTTCGTCGGGAAGGTCGCGATCGTGCTACCCGACGCCAACAGGCGCCTCCAAGACTTCTTGAATTCCGCTGAACGCTTCTTCGAGGTTCGCAGTGCTCGTGCCGTTCATTTCGTCAACCGTGACCACGTCGTGGTGGTGAAGGCCACGGAGTGAGCTCATCGATTCGGCCAGCCCACTGACGAGCGCCGCCATTGCCGAGTTTCTGCGAGGCACTTCGCTGTTCCATGGCTGCCCTCCGGAAGTGGCCGACAAGGTAGCGCCCCACATGGAAGCCATGGAGGCGGCGACCGGAACCGTCCTCATGCATGCGGGCTCACCCGGCGCGAGTATCGGCATCTTGATGTGCGGTAGTGCATCCGTCAGCGCCGTGGACTCCGCCTCGCACTCGAGAACAGAACTTTTCGCGATCGGCACAGGCGACCATTTCGGCGAGGTGGGCACGCTTCTCGGTGAGCCTCAACCGCATGACGTGGTGGCGAAGAACGCGTGCGTCGTGTTGACCTTGAGGCAGAGCGCCGTCGATGAGCTGTGCCGGAAGATCCCGGCGTTCGCGCAGGCGCTTGCCTCTTCCTTGGCGGAGCGACTGAGGACCAGCACGAGCCGTCCGCCGCGCCCAGTTGCTGAAGGCGGGCCTGCCGCCGAGGGAGCATCGATGTCGATGCGGGGGGAGGAGGCCATTCCCTTCGTACGCGTATCGGCTTACGAGCTCCACGATGCCGTCATCGAGACCGTGCCCGTGCAACTCATCCAGCAGCATCGCATGATTCCCCTCGAGCTTCGCGATCACATTCTCACCATTGGCATGGTCGACCCCTTCAACGAGTCTGCGCTCCGCGAGCTCCAGCGGGTCCTGCACAATGCCCAACCCAGGGTCGTGGCGATCTCCGCCGACGATTTCAGCGCTGCCAGACGGCGGCTGAAGCTGCACACGCCTGCCCGGCGCGGCCGACGCGATCAGCGTGTCGATCCAAACGCCGTCGTGTTCGAAGGTGCCGATTCGAAACGGGACTCCGAGCGCGTCATGCAGGCCGCGGGAGAGCAAATCGTCGCACTGGCTGCCGAAGTGGTTGCGGCGGGCCTCGAGCGTGGTGCGAGCGATATCCATCTCGAGCCGGTCCGGCACGATGTCCGCATTCGTTTTCGTGTAAACGGTGTCCTGTCGGATTGGGAGCACGCCGTGCAGGCTCACCTCGCCAAGGCGCTGATCGCACGCTTCAAAGTTCTTGCGGGTCTCGACATCGCCGAGCGCAGGCGTCCGCAGGATGGTCGTATCGGCGCAAGAGTTGGCCGTAGGGAGGTCGATCTGCGCGTGTCGACGCTGCCGGCAAGTGAAGGTGAGAAGCTGGTGATGCGGGTGTTCGAAGCCGAGTCGATGTTGCGTCCGCTCGAGCAGATCTTCGTCGAGCAGGGCACACTGTCGGCCGTGCGAGATGTTCTCCAGCGGCCCTACGGCGCCATCGTCGTGGCTGGGCCGACCGGGTCCGGAAAGACGTCGACGCTATACGCGGCTCTTCATGAACGCCAGAAACTTCGTCCGGACACCAACATCCTCACCGTCGAAGACCCGATCGAGTACCGCCTCGACGGCGTCACGCAGGTTCAAGTCAACCATGTCATCGGCCTCGGTTTCGCCGAGGTCTTGCGTGCGATGCTTCGGCAAGACCCAGACGTGGTGATGGTGGGCGAGGTACGCGACGAGGAGACTGCGCAGCTTGCGCTCGAGGCCGCAATGACCGGCCATCTCGTGTTCACGTCGATCCACGCGAACGATGCAGGCGCGGTCATTCAACGCTTCGAGAACTTCGGATGCAATCGCACGGTGATCGCTCAATCGTTGGCGTTGGTTTTGATCCAACGGCTTGCACGGCGTCTATGCCCGGCATGCACGATCGTGGGGGAGGTTCCCGACCTCCTCCGAAACGCACTGGTTTCGCGAAAACTCTATGACCCGGCTCAGCCACTTGCGCTGCCTCGCGCGCAGGGCTGCGAGGCTTGCGACCACACCGGTTTCATCGGACGCGTGGCGGTCGTCGAATCGATGCGCCTTACCGACGAGATTCGATCGATGTTGATGGCCAACTGCTCGCTGGGCGAGACCATCGAGCTGGCTCGGCGAACCGGGGCCCTCGTCCAGTTCCCCCGCTACGCTTCGTTCATGATGCAGCAGCGCCTGATCGGTCCGGCGGAGGCCCTCTTGTCCGTGGCTTCGTGAGATCGGGACGGTCCAGGATGAGCCAAGCAACCCAATCACTCGGACCTCGCTTTCCCCTGTCCCTGGTCACGCGACTTGGTGATCCGCTGCGCGCGCAGCTCCTTCGAATCGATGCCGAGCGGGCGATGAGGCTCGCCGAGCGTCTCACCGGGTTTCACGATTACGGGGACGCCGGGGGCGGCTTTCAGAAGCGACTGAACGAAACGATAGCCAGCCTTCTTCAAACCGACTGGAACATCCTTGGGCGCTTTGGGATTCGTTACATTCTCCACTGGCAACTGAGCAACCGTCTTCGCATGGTCGAGCTGCTCAAACGACGCCCCGACATCGAGCAAATCGAGATCGAACGCCCGCTGATCATCACGGGGCTCTTCCGAACCGGGACCACGTTTCTACACAACGTATTGGCAGCAGATCCCCATAGTCGGGTTGGGCGCACCTGGGAGCTTGCCCACCCGGTCGGCCGTAAACGTGACTTGCTCGGAGACGAAAAGTGGCGACGTTGGCGCGCCGGCCATGAGGTCTCGATGGACGAGATCATCATCCCGGACCAGGCCGAGGCGCATACCGTCACGATAGACGGTTATGAAGAGGACTTCTTTCTCCTCGAAAACGACATGGCGGTCATGAAGTTCTTCGTCGGCCTTGGCGACTTCGGGTACGCGAATCGCATGCTCGGCTGGGACATGGTGGAGCCCTACCAATGGCACAAGAGGCAGTTGCAGATCCTCTCGGCGCAGCGGTCGGCGACACGATGGCTGTTGAAGTGCCCCTGGCATCTATGGAACTTGCGAGCGCTCCTTGCAGTGTATCCCGATGCAAGGGTGATCCAGACGCATCGAGGGCTCGTCGACACCATCGGGTCGCAATGCAGTCTGAACGCGCGTATCGCATCGAAGTTTCAACGGCGCCTGGACTTGCACGAAGTCGGGCGGTTCTGGCTCGACTACTCGTGCGTTGGAATCGAGCGCGGCCTGCAAGCGAGAAGCACGATTGCTGCGTCACAGGTCTACGATGCACGTCTCGAAGACCTTCGCTCAAAGCCGCTCGAGGTGATCGAGGACCTGTACACCCAGTTCGAGCTTCCTTTCGAGGCTGGCCTGGTCGACCGGCTTCGCGCGCGCATTGCGGAAGACCCTACGGCGCAACTCGGCGAGCACGCCTACGACATTGCGGACTATGGGCTCACCGAGGCTCAGATCCAGGGTCGATTCGCCGACTACCGTGAGCGCTTTGAGGTCTAGCAGTCCTGGCTGTGTTATCCTATTCGACGACCGCATTCGAGCGGAGGGGGGCACCGTGGGCAAATTTTCTCGAACCGTATCCTTGATGCGCGCATCCTGGGATGTGCTGAAGCAGGACAAGGAGTTGCTCCTATTTCCGCTGCTCTCCGCTATCTGCTGTGTGCTCGTGCTGGCATCCTTCGCAGCTCCCGTGCTTGCGATGACCGATTGGCAAGCAGCCGGCGAACACATGACTTCGAGTGCGGCGCAGACCCTGGCCGCGTCCGATGGACATTTTTCCGCAGGACAGGCCTTGCAGATGCTCGTGTTATTCCTCTTCTACTGCTGCAACTACTTCGTGATCATCTTCTTCAATGCCGGGCTCATCGCCTGTGCGCGGATCCGCATGGAAGGTGGCGACCCCACGGTGGGCGACGGCCTGCGCGCGGCCTGGGCCCGCCTTCCCGCAATTGCTGGCTGGGCGGTTCTCGCCGCAACCGTGGGAATGCTGCTCCGCATGATCGAAGAGCGCTCGAACCTGGTCGGACGGATAGTGGCGGGTCTGCTGGGCGTGGCCTGGTCCCTCACGAGCTTCCTCGTCGTTCCCATTCTGGTCATCGAGAATGACGGCCCCATCAGCGCGCTCCAACGTTCGGCGGGGCTGCTCAAGAAAACCTGGGGGGAGCAGATCATCGGCAACTTCAGCTTCGGCCTCATCTTCGTGCTCCTCGCGCTGCCAGGCGCGCTGTTCGTCGGGCTGGGAGTCGCGGCGCACAGCATCGCGCTCCTCGTCGTCTCGATCGTCTATTTCGTAGGCATCGCCCTGGCGCAGTCCGCCCTGCAGGGCATCTTCCAAGCGGCCCTCTATCTCTATATGCGTGATGGCCAGGCGCCCGAGGGCTTCGAAGCCGACGCGCTGCAAGCCTCGATCGGATAAAATGCGCGGCGCAGAGCAGGACCATTCGGGTTCGGACCGGTCAGACGATCGCGGTGGACGGCGGTTGGACCGCTATCTAGCCCTGCACTAGCGATCCGTTCGGAGCTGGCGCATTTGCTGGAGCGCCTCGAATTTGTCGGGGTCGACGGGATGAACGGTCACCTTTCCGGTAGCGAATACCTGTTCAAAAGACGCATCGATGAGCGCGACCGGCACGCGCGCGGTGCCGTACACCTCACCCTTGATCTCCACGGGGGCGGTCTCGGACGCCAGATCCTCCTGCAGTCTCGTGCGGTCCGCCAGGCACAGCAAGTGGGTCTCGGCCGGGATATGACGGGTGGCAAACTGAATCTCGATACGCTTGGTGAAATGCGGGTGGCGCATGATCGCGCCGCGCGCTGTGGCTCCCACCGTGTCGAGTTGCGTGGTGACGAAGGCAGGACCGAGCGTGCCACCGGGTTCGACGAGCGCTGCGTGTTGGCTGAAGGGCAGCGTATGCAGAGGATCATGCGACTCGACCCAAACCAGATTCGGTGAAAGATGCACGGTGAAGCCGAACATCTCGAAGCTGTCATCGTTTGCTGAGATGTCCTCGTAGAGCGCGCGCCAACGTGCGCGCTCGGCGTCATTCATCAACGGCGCGTCCGGTATGGAGCAGGCGTGGGCGACGAGACGGTCGGAGCCTTGGAAACGAGTGCTGAGCTGCCATGACGCGCCCTCGGACCGATACGTCGCATCGAATGGGACCGCTTGTTCCAGCCTGAGTCCCTGCTGCATCGACACGTCCACCGAGCAGGGAAAGGTCCGCGCGTGCTCGTGGGCTGTGATGCGCTCCACGATGGGGAGTGTTCGAACGAACGCGTGGTGGCCGCCGTGTAAGCGCCCAGGGGGGCCCTCGAGCGCTGCGCCAAAGCGCATGACGCCCTGTGCCCGAATCTCTCCTTCGGCGGGCCCGGCCTCCTCGAATTCGATGATGAGGCGACTCAGTGCGTCATGGATGGACATCTGCACTATAAACGGCACGAATGATTGGATAGTCAATGACAATGAGTCAATATGGCGACGCGCGCCTATGCTTTGTGTATGCCACAATCCCCCGCGCGCAGGGCCGCGCCCTCCACCGAGTTCGCGGAGGGCTGGTACCTCGTGAGCTGGAGCGCCGACATCGAGCCCGGCGCAGTGCAGCCGCTTCGCTACTTTGGGAAGGATTACGTTCTGTTCCGAGGGGAGGGCGGTCAGGCGATGCTGCTCGACGCGCACTGCCCGCATCTCGGCGCGCACCTTGGCTACGGGGGACGCGTCGAGAACAACGACATCGTCTGTCCTTTCCACGCCTGGCGCTTTGGCGCCTCCGGCCGCTGCACCGAGGTCCCATACGCGTCTCGCATACCTCCTCGAGCAGCCGTTCGCGCGTATCCCGTTCGGGAGCACAGCGGTATGGTTCTCGGGTACTTCGGCCCCCAGGGCTCCGAGCCGGACTACGAGGTTCCCGTGATCGAGGAGCTCGACGACCCCGCCTGGACGCCGCTCGAGCGAGCGCACATCGCGATCGCCACCCATCCGCGCGAAGTGATCGAAAACATCGCAGACCTGGCGCACTTCCTGCCGGTCCACAATACACGTATCGATGATTTCGAGGTCATCATCGACGGTCCGCGTGCGACGCAGCGCTCGCTCGGCCACGGAAGGAACCTCAAAGGCGAGCGTATCCCCGTCGACTCCGTCGCCACCTATCATGGTCCGGCGATCCAGTTTACGCGCCTCGGCTGGGCCTACGACATGGTGCTGATCAACGCCCACATCCCGATCGAGCAGAACAAGCTTCTTCTACGTTTCGGCGTCAGCCTTCGAGTGGGCGAGGGTGTGACCTTGCCTCCGGCCGTGCTCGACGCGCACGTGGCCGCGGCCCGGGATGGCTATTTCCAGGACGTCGCCATTTAGGAGAACAAGTGCTGGCGTGACCAGCCGGTGTTCGCGGACGGCGATGGCCCGATCGGAGACATTCGGAAGTGGTATGCTTCCTTTTTTCCCGACGCCACCCTGCCGTGTTGAAGGAGGCTCATGTCCGAGGCCGCTGAAGACCGCTATCTGATCGTCTCAACCGACGGTCATGTGGGGCTGTTGCCGGAGAAATACCGGGACTACGTCGATCCCCGGTATCGCGGGGCCTTTGACGAGCAAATCACGGCCGAGCTTGCGCAACGAGCGGCGCGCGAGAAGGACTTCCTAATCAAGGACTACAACGAAAAGTGGCGAAGTGGAAACGAGAGCAAGCTTGCAGCGGCTTGGGACTCCGCTCTGCGCCTCGAGGTGATCGACGCCGATGGTGTAGCGGCCGAAGTCCTGTTCCCCGACGGCATCACCGAACGAAACGCGCCTCCGTTTGGGGCGGGCCTCGGCCTCAAACCCTGGGGGGTGGATCCGGAGCTACAATGGGCAGGCGCGCGGGCGCACAATCGCTGGATCGCCGAGTTCTGCCAGATGGCGCCCCTACGCCGCATCGGTCTCGCCATCGTGCCCGTGCTCTATGACGTCGAACTGGCGGTGCAGGAGGTCGTGTGGGCATACGACAACGGGCTTCGAGGTGTCTTGATTCCGGCGCTGATGGGCGACTATGACCCTTACAATCATCCGAAGTACTACCCGGTTTGGCAGGCATGCGAAGAGCGGGGCATGGTCGTGCACAATCACTCGGGGCCATCGCCCGACTACGACTTCGGGTTACCGGGGGCCATGGGGGTGTTCCTGGTCGAGTTCGCCTGGTGGGCCGCCCGACCGCTGTGGCACCTGATCTTTGGCGGTGTCTTCGAGGAGTTTCCCCGGCTCAAGTACTGCCTCACCGAGGTAAGCGAGTTTTGGGTGCCTTCCATGCTCGAAATGATGGATGTGCGCGCGTCCGTAAAACACACGAGCGGCAAGCTCGGAGACTTCCGGTCCAACCTGAGCATGAAGCCGAGCGAATACTTCGATCGAAACTGTTGGCTCAGCGCCTCTGCCCTGTTCGATGAGGGCAGCACTGCCGTCCGTCATGAGGTCGGCATCGACAACATCATGTGGGGCACGGACTTTCCCCATCCGGAGGGCAGTTGGCCGCACACGCGCGAGAAAATGCTGCAATACATGACAGGCATTCCGCAGAGTGAGCTAACGAAGATGCTCGGAAGCAACGCGATCGCGTGTTACGACCTCGATGAGGCTGCGCTGAGGAAAATCGCCGATCGAGTCGGTCCCGAGAAGAGCCTTTTCGTCGCCCGTGCCAGTTAGGAGTAACGAGAGATGGCGCGCCTACGATACATAAAAGACAGCTCGTCAAAGTCTCCGGCCGGCGGCAGCGGGTCGAAAATCCGTCACTCGGTCCAATCGATTCGGGCGCTCTATGAGACCGAGCCGGAGATC
>Ga0114931_10003650_pt1 | contig 19419 bp, 14 predicted proteins | sample 2SBtaG_FD_89579 | JGI IMG/M metagenome (GOLD analysis project Ga0114931, IMG submission 89579) | Deep subsurface microbial communities from Kolumbo volcano to uncover new lineages of life (NeLLi) - 2SBTROV14_V59a metaG | ecosystem: Environmental > Aquatic > Marine > Volcanic | place: Kolumbo...
ATCCTCAAGCAGGACATCATCACGTTCCGGGGTCAGTTCCTTCCAGTTTTCCATGGAAGTTTTATTTTCAGGGGTTTCCATCAGCCGGAAATTCTTTGCATCCTTATTTGTCCTTACCAGCCAGCGGCCACCTTGGTGGGAAATATCGTATTCATGTTCGCGTTGCCTTTTTTGAAACACTTTGAATTTCCCGTCAGGATCATCAGCTTTTAAAATCCTGTACTCAGTGGATAAAGTGCTGGAAGACCCGATAACCAGGAATTTGTCCGATTTGGTTTTGTAAATAAAGGAATCGTATGTAGGATCATTTTCCTCAAAAACTATCTGATCATTGTCTGCAGGTGTTCCCAACTTGTGTTTCATGATCTTGTACGGCCTTAAAGTCTCATCTTTGATTGTATAAAATACCGTCTTGTTATCATTGGCCCAGGTTATGCCACCCGAAGTGTTGGGGATACTTTCATTATAAATTTCACCGGTTTTCAGGTTTTTGAAAAGGATGGTGTATTTTCTGCGGCTAACCGTATCAACACTGTAAGCAATTAAAGTATTATCAAAGCTTACCTCCCAGCTACCGATCCGGAAAAAATGATGACCTACAGCCATCTCATTGCCATTCAGCATTATTTCTTCGGGAGCATCTTTTCCCTGTTTTTTCCGGCAATACACCGGATATTCTTTTCCTTCTTCAAAACGAGTATAATATTGATAACCGTGCAAAGTATAAGGAACCGACATATCCGTCTGTTTGATGCGACCGACAATTTCCTTGTAGATTCTTTCCTGAAGTTTTTCCGTTTTTTTCATCACCTTTTCAGTGTATTGATTTTCTGCTTTCAGGTAATCAACAACTTCTTCATTGTCTCTCTGTTTCAGCCAGTAGTAATTATCAACCCGGGTATTTCCGAATTCATGAAACTCTTTCCTGATTTTTTTGGCCCTGGGCGTTTTCATATTTTCATTGGTTTTTTGTTGGCACGATGGCAGAATTATTGACAAAGCCAGGGCCATCAACGATAAGGTGAACGGGGATATACTTTTCATTATTCAAGAATATAAAGGTTATCTCAATTAAAAATAAAAGTTTAAGCCCAGGCTGGGCATTATGGGAAGTTGATAAACCACTTCGCCGGTCAGCAGGTCAACATAGAAAACGTTCTTACGGTTAAAAACGTTGATTACACTCAGATCGATGACAAGTTTGCTATGTGCACTAAAATAAAAATTCTTCTTTACGTCAATATCAAGACGTTGATAAGGGGGCAACCGCCCTCCGAACAGATCGGCATACAATACACCCAGTTGGCCGTTTTCGGTTGTGTAATCCGAATTTACCCCACCGGGCATTGTCAGGTATTCATAAAAACCCTGTACCTGGGTAAAAGGAAAGCCTGTGCCAAAATTATAGCGGGCGCCGAACTCCCATTGATTTTTCCGCCCGGCAGTATAAGAAAACACCATGTTTACGTTCATACGCCTGTCAAAGTTAGGCGTATAGGTAATCATGTCCCCATCACGGCTTTCGTATGAACGGTGCACATAACCGAGGGAATAAACAAACCAAAAATATATTTTTTTATAATCAAACTTCATGGAAACATCCATGCCGTAAGCATCCCCTTTTTCAAGGATAAAATCCTTGGTTTCAACATCTTTTGCATCCGGTGGGGCTTCGGCTTCGTCATATATTTTAAACCGGTTGATATTGGTGAGCTGGGGGAAATATTTATAATAACCTTCAATATTAAAATTGATATAGCGGCCTGCATCTATTTCTGCACCCAGAATCAGGTGGTCGGATTTTTGCAATTTGTTTTTCACGGTTTTTCCGTCAAAGGTCTTGGGCAAATTATCAGGCCCTGACAGAAAACCATAGAAAAGGGTAACCACATCACGATCGGAAGTAGCGGCAATCAGGTTTTGTGAATAAATGCCCCCTGCCAATTTCAACCTGAAACTTTTGGTAACATTATATTTAACTGACAAACGGGGCTCCAGTGAAATATTGGCCAAAGAAGCATACCATTCGAACCTGAATCCGGGCTCGATGATAAATTTTCCCACCGTGGTTTTATACTGGGCATAAAGCCCTATCTGGGTCGTATTTTCAGTCTGGTTAATGTTAGCGCCAATAAAATTGGTAAAATTGTATTCGGTCCGGTACCCTTCCATTTCAACACCATATTTCAACTTGTCTTTCCCTAAAAAATAGGTAAAATTGAAAGCCACATTAAACCCTCCTATTTTACTGTTCCTGGGTGTGAGCGATGTTGAGTGGAATTTGCTGTTGTATTGCGAATAAGAAACAACTCCTTCCACAAGAACGGGTGACTTACCGGGGATGACGGAAAAATTCATTCCACCGCCAAACGAATTCCAGCCAAAATCGGCAATGGATTTGTAATTTTTTACATTATCGTTAAAATTAAATCCGAAAAAACTGACTTTACTTCCGTTGGCTGCATTGAGGGATATTTTTCCATACAAATCCAAAAAATCAAAAGGCAATCCATCCTCATCAACGTATTTGTAAAAAAGTTTCGAGCTTTCGCTTAAATAGGAATTCTTCACTGACAGAATAAATGACGAACTTCCCTCGTCGGGAGACTTTTGCTTCTTAAGGGGGCCTTCAATAAATGCACGGGCGCCAAAAGTTGAGGCTCCTACCGCACCGGAAAACCGTTTTTTGTTTCCGTCTTTGTATTTAATGTCCATGATAGATGAGATGCGTGTTCCGTATTCGGCATTGAACCCGCCGGTATAAACATCAGCCGTCCTGATAAGGTCTGTTTCAAATACAGAAAATGTTCCCAGTGAATGAAATGGATTATAAATAACCATTCCATCCAGCATGATTTTGTTTTGTATGGGCGAGCCACCCCTGACATAAAACTGCCCACCCTGTTCACCGGTATAAATAATACCGGGGACCACCTGCAAATACTGGGCAAAATCGGCCTGGCCCATGGAAGGTATTTTTTTAATTTGTCTGGGTGATATTTTTACTACCGAAGTATTGGTTTCGGTCCGTTGGGTTTGACGTTCGGCATTCACTTCAACGGTTTCAAGCCTGACTGACGATTTTTTCAAAAAGAATTTCTGGTTGATGATGCTATTTTCTTCAATTCGGATCTGCCTCCTTATGGTATCATAACCCAGGTAGGTTATCAACAGTAAATAATTGCCTGCCGGCACTTTGGTGATAAGAAAGTAACCGTGATCATCGGTTGAGGCACCAAACGTTGTCCCTTTCAGGTAAGCGTTGGCCAGAATGGCAGGCTCCCCCGAAATTTCTTCATACACTATACCCCGGATTGCACCGTTTTGTGCCTGTAAGCCATAAATTCCAACGATAAAAACAACAACGAACAAAAACTTTTTATACCAATGAACCATTATGAATAAGCTTGATTAAAAAACCCGTGCAAGGTAAATAAAAAGCGTGTTCGCATATCATAACAGGTGGGCAAAAGATAAATTTTATGATTTTACCGGCCAATCCGGGTTGGGGGTTGAAAGATAAAGCACAAAAGAAGAAAATGTTAGAGAATAGAGCATTTAAAGTAGGCCGACATCATGTACGTACCTTAATGCGAAAAATGCGAATCAGAGTAATTTATTGTCAACCACCTATAAAGTATTATCAAAATGCAGAATAGAGTTATAAACAAAATATCGGGTTATGTACCTGCCTGGTTCGGCAGACAGGTCTCCCCCTGGACCCCCTCTTCACACAAATAACACTATATTTGTAAAGAATTTAAATCAATTAAAGTTTAAAAAAAGTTGTCCTAATCTATTAGACCACTATATAGGAATAGTTTTGTTTTAGTTGCTGTAAATTTGATAAAATTAATTTGTACTAATTCAGAACGTTCAAAATGATTACGGTGGATCATAACAATTCAACTTATGTGTTTTTTATCTAAAATTTCACTAACTTGCACCTTCCAAAACTACGATGAAAAAAGAAGCGCAGGCACGGATTAAAATCAACAAATTGCTGGAAGAAGCAGGATGGCGGTTTTTTGATGATGACAAGGGTAAAGCCAATATTGTCCTTGAAGGAGGGATAACACTTACCGAAGAATATATGTCCGGTTTCGGAGACGATTTTGAAGGGACGAAAAAAGGTTTTATCGATTATCTTTTGCTGGATGCTGAAGGCTTCCCAATAGCCCTCATCGAAGCCAAACGTGAAAGTATCCATCCCTTAAACGCAAAAGAACAGGCCCGTAAATACGCCAAAGCTGAAGGCATTCAGTATATTATTTTAAGCAATGGCAACCTCCATTATTTGTGGAATCTCGAAGAAGGAAATCCGCAAATCATCAGCCGGTTTCCATCGCCGGATTCGTTCAAAGCATTCAAAGAATTTAAACCGGACAAGAACAAGCTGATCAACGAGCCGGTTGAAAATGATTATATCGCCCGGACACAGGTGCCCAATTACGATAAAAGCCCTGACTGGATCAACGAACTGGAACGACCGGCATTTATTGAAAGGAACGGCCTCAGGTTTTTACGCTATTACCAGGCCAAAGCAATTAAAGCCATTCAGAAAGCCGTTTCGGAAGGTGAAAACCGTTTCCTGTTTGAAATGGCTACGGGAACAGGCAAAACGCTTACCTCGGCAGGAATCATCAAGCTGTTCCTGAGAACGGGGAACGCAAGACGGGTGCTGTTCCTGGTCGATCGGTTAGAACTGGAAGACCAGGCCAATAAGAATTTTAAGAACTATTTGAAGAACGATTACCAAACGGTCATTTTTAAGGAAAGCAGGGACGAATGGCACAAGGCCGAAATTGTAGTTTCCACTGTTCAGACATTGCAGGTGAACGACAAATACCTCGATATTTTCAACCCAACCGATTTCGACCTGATCATTTCTGACGAAGCACACCGTTCGATCGGTGGTAATGCAAGGGCGGTGTTTGAATATTTTCATGGCTACAAACTCGGATTGACAGCAACCCCAAAAGACTACCTCAAAGGCGTTGAAGCTATTGAGGACGACTTTGTCCATCCCCGTGAGATGGAAATTCGTTTGCTACGCGACACCTACATCACCTTTGGCTGTGAGGACGGCAACCCGACATACAGGTATTCTTTGATTGACGGTGTAAAGGATGGTTACCTGATCAACCCGATGGCCATTGATGCACGAACCGACATCACAACACAATTGTTAAGCGATGAGGGTTACGATGTGGTAACCACCGGTGATGATGGCCAGGAAGAAACACAAACCTTCGTTCACCGTGATTTTGAAAAGAAATTTTTCTCGTCCAGGACAAATGTTGCTTTTGTTCAGGCGTTCATGGATCATGCCCTAACAGATCCCATAACAGGCGAAATTGGTAAATCGCTTATTTTTTGCGTGAGCCAGAACCATGCCCGGAAGATCACTGAAATACTGAACGACTTTGCCGAACAACGTTTTCCGGGCAGGTACAATTCAGATTTTGCCGTTCAGGTGACATCGTTAGTGAAGGATGCCCAGCAGATGGCCATCAATTTCTCGAACAACAACCTGAATGGCCATTCGCGTTGGCTGCCCGATTACCGAACGAGCAAAACCCGTGTTTGTGTGACTGTTGGAATGATGACCACCGGTTACGATTGCCAGGATATTCTTAACCTGTGCCTGTTGCGTCCCATCTTCTCTCCCACCGATTTTATCCAGATGAAAGGCCGTGGAACGCGAACCTTCACTTTTGAATACAAAACGAAGGATGATTTTGGCAAGGAACAGGTGATTCAAAAGGGAAAAGAAACTTTTAAGCTGTTTGATTTCTTTGCCAATTGCGAATACTTTGAAGAGAAATACGATTATGAAGAAAAGATAAAGGTAGCCGTTCCGAAAGGCAAAGGAACGGGTGGCGGTTACGGTGGCGGTGGCAAGCCAAAATCCCATACCGAACACATTCCTGACCCGATCCGAATGTTCGCGGAAAAGTTTATCGGACCGGACGGAATGCGGATAGACCGGGAAATGTACGGCAATAACTTTGAATCACGTATCCGTTCGGACGAATACATCCGAACCGAAATGGAAGCCGGAAATTGGGACCAGGTGATCCATTATGTTAAAACCAAAATCTTTGATAAGCCAGAAGAACATTATTCGCTTGAAAAGTTACAACAAGCATATAAGGTTGATCGGAAAATTAGTGTGAGGGAAATCATTGAAAAGGTTTTTGGGATCATTCCTAAATTCAAATCGAAAGATGAATTGCTGGAAAGCGAGTTCCGGAAATTTGTTTCCATTTACCCACCCGGTGAAAAAGAAAACATTTCTGCATTGCGTTTATTCTTCAAGGCTTATGTGGTCGACAATAGAGTGAAGGAAGTGATCCGAAAAAAAGATTTCCAGGAATTGTACAGCCTGCCATCCATCAGCATGGAAGACTATAAGGCAGTTTCACTTGCTTACCGAAAACTGGTTCCTGATTATGTAGACCATTATGTGCTGAGGGATAAATTTGTAGCTTAAAATAAGATGACATCAAAAGAAATACTTTCGTTACTTGAAAAATTTGCCTGGAGTAAATTAAACCAGATTTACGGTTGTGCTCACAGCTCAATCATTGGATTTATTGCCTATGAGTGGCTTCAACAATCGGATAAAAATTCACTTTTGGATGGAGCTCCCTCACCAAAAATAGGGTTGGGGAGAAAAGGCCAGAAGAATGCTGACCTTTTGCTTTGCAAAGATAAATATCCATTTATTCCAGTTGAAGTAGAAACAACTGTTTCAAAATACCCTGAAAAACTACAAACACTATTCGATTACAAGAATAAATTCTCAACAATAAATTTCGGATTAATGTATTTGACAAACTTAACTACTGGTTTTAATAAATATCAGCACAATTGGGGAGAAATAAAAAATGATATATGCAACCAGAAGGCTGAAAACAGAAATACAATTGCTTTGGTTTCTGCAATAAAAAGAAAAGTAATAAAGGAAGATAATGAACGGTCCAGGTTGCTCAGAAGAAATGATTATTCAGGATGGGAAACTATTCAAATTGACTATTGGATCTTCGATAAGAATGAAACGATTTTAGAAGGAAATTTTTGGAGAGAGTAAAATGTTAGATAGCACAACCAAAAAACGAATAGACGATATCCGTGACATCCTTGTTGGCAAGGTCACCAACCCCATACAGCAGGTGGAACAAATTACCGTGGCCCTGATCTACAAATTCATGGACGACATGGATATGGAATCGGTGGAGTTGGGTGGTGAGCGGAAGTTTTTTTCGCACGAGTATGAAAAGTTTGCCTGGAGCAAGCTGTTTAAAAGTGATATTGGTGGCGAAGATCGGGTTGAACTTTACAGCGAAGCCCTGGTAAAGATGGAACTCAACCCATACATTCCACAACTGTTTCGCAATATTTTTAAACGGGCCTTCCTCCCCTACCGCGACCCGGAAACCCTGCGCAATTTTCTGAAATACATCAACGATTTTACTTACAGCCACAGCGAAAAACTGGGCGATGCTTTTGAATACCTGCTGTCGATACTCGGTAGCCAGGGCGATGCAGGACAATTTCGCACACCCCGCCATATCATCGATTTTATGGCGGCTTTGATCGACCCGCAAAAAGGGGAAACCATACTCGACCCGGCCTGCGGTACTGCCGGTTTTTTGATCTCGGCCTACAAACACATCCTGAAAACCAATTCTTCCAATTATGATGCTGAAAAGGACAAGCATTTGTTCGACACACAGGATTTGTCGGTTGAAGTAATTACAGTAAATGGCAAGTTGTATAAAGGTGATAAATTAACGCCCGATGAGCGCAAACAACTCACCCAAAATGTGCATGGTTACGACATATCGCCCGACATGGTGCGCCTTTCGCTGGTGAATATGTATTTGCACGGCTTTCCCGAACCCCATATTTACGAATACGATACCCTGACCAGCGATGACCGCTGGAACGAGTTTTACGATGTCATCCTGGCCAACCCGCCCTTTATGTCGCCAAAGGGAGGTATCAGGCCACACAAGCGATTTTCGGTGCAAAGCAAACGCAGCGAGGTGCTGTTTGTGGATTATATGGCCGAACACCTGACGGCCAATGGCAGGGCTGCCATTGTGGTACCCGAAGGCATTATTTTCCAGACCGGAACGGCTTACAAAAACCTGCGCAAAATGCTGGTGGACGAAAACTACCTGGTTGGGGTGATCTCTTTACCGGCCGGTGTGTTCCAGCCTTACAGCGGGGTAAAGACTTCCATACTGTGGTTGGACAAAAAACTTGCCCGGAAAACCGACAACATCCTTTTTGCTAAGATTACAAACGATGGTTTTGATTTAGGGGCACAGCGCAGGCCGATTAACCAAAATGATTTGCCGGAAGCATTTGAAAAATTAACCGAGTACAGAAATGCTTTACAGCATGATGAGGCTGTTACATTAGAAAATGATCCTATCGTAAGCATCGTTTCAAAAATAGAAATAAAAGGTAATGGAGATTACAATTTGAGTGGAGAGAGGTATAAAGTGCAGACAATTCTTAATACTACCTATGAATTAGTTGAACTCCAAGATGTTTGTGAAATTAAAAAGGGTTCTGCTATTACTAAAAAAGACGTTGTAGAAGGAAATATACCTGTAATTGCAGGTGGACAATCTCCGGCATATTATCATAATGAATTTAACAGAGATGGAGAAACAATAACAGTTAGTGCCTCGGGAGCATATTCGGGCTTTGTAAATTATTTCGACATCCCAATCTTTGCCTCAGACTGTTCTACAATTAAACCTTTGGATGATAGAATAAAATCTAAATTTCTTTATTATTTATTAAAAGGTAATCAAGACAAGATTTACAATCTTCAGGTTGGTATGGGACAGCCACATGTTTATCCAAGAGATTTGAATGTATTTAAAATCCCCCTCCCCCCACTTTCCGTCCAGGAAGAAATTGTGGCCGAGATAGAAAGCTACCAGAAGATCATTGACGGTGCCCGGCAGGTGGTGGACAACTACAAACCCCACATCGACATTGATCCGGATTGGGAAATGGTGGAGTTGGGGGAGATTGCAGTTATTAAGATGGGACAAAGCCCTCCAGGTGATTCATATAACATGGACAAAATAGGCGTGCCATTAATAAATGGACCAGTAGAGTTTGGCCCCAATCCATTTTCAAAAACAAAAAAGAGGCAGTACACTACTGTCCCTACAAAAATGTGTAAAATTGGTGATTTGATTTTATGTGTACGGGGATCAACAACAGGAAGAATGAACATCGCTGGTTTTGAGGGTTGCATTGGCCGTGGCGTAGCAGCAATAAGATCTGAGAAATATCAAGGTTGGATAAACAACATTATCAATATTTATCGGCAGAGGATTTATGATTTAGGAACTGGATCAACTTTCCCTAATATAACTACTTCAACCCTAAATTCAATGGAAATACCACTTCCACCAATTGAAACCCAACAACAAATCGTCGCACGCATCGAGCAGGAGCAGCAGTTGGTGGCCGCCAACAAACAGCTTATTGAACTTTACGAGCAGAAGATAAAGGATAGGATTGGGAAGGTTTGGGGGGAGTGAGCTAATTAATAAAATTGATACATAAACTAAATGCTTAATTAATAATGGCCAAAAAGAAAAATGACGTTTTTGATCCTCGCCCTTATATGCAGATTGCTATTGAAGAAATGAAAAAATGCATACCCGAACCCAGACCAGATAAAAAAATACCCCCTTTTGTAGGAGCAGTTTTACTCTTTCCTGATGGAAAAACTGTTCGTGCACATAGAAGCGAACTTCGCCATGGAGATCATGCTGAATACACACTATTGGAAAGAAAATTAGGGGATCAGAAATTAGAAGAATGTATATTGTTTTCAACACTGGAACCATGTGTTAAAAGAAGTTCTCCCAAAATTGGATGCAGCAAACGAACCATCAATGCAAAGATTAAACATGTTTATGTCGGGATTCAGGACAGAGATCCAACGGTTTCAGGACAAGGAATTAAATTGATTGAAAAAAGTGGCGCTAAAGTTGAAATGTTTGATTCTGATTTGCAGGAAGTAATCAGAGCATGGAATGAAGATTACCTTAAACAGGCTGGTATCAGGGCAAAAAAAGAGAAAGAAGAGAGAGAAAATCCAATGGTAAAAGCTGAGCCAAAAGTTAACTTTGAAGACTTCTCGGATGAGGCCCTCACAAAATTTATTAAAGAAAGCGGTAAAGACTTCAAACTTACAAGCGAGAAATTTAAGCAATTTTTATGGAACTCAGGAGCGGTTGATTTTAATGAAGAAACAAATACATACAAACCATCACAAATTGGGTATGTATTGTTTGGCAAAGATCCTCGATCCGTTTATCCGCAAGCAGTTTTAAAAGCATCAATTAATTATGGTGATGATCATGTTGAATCTCAGGATTTTGACCAACCTTTGGTTTTAGTGCCGGAGCTTGTTGAAAAATGGCTGAAAAAGGTATTGCCATTGTCAAAAGACACCTCTTCTTTCAAAAGACAAGATAATCCAATTTTTCCTGTTGAGCCTATACGTGAAGCTATTATAAATGCTTTAGCCCACAGAAATTATGATATTAAGGAAGCCAAATGTTATCTTGAAATAGACAATGAAAAAATAATTGTGAGAAGTCCCGGAGAACCATTACCTTCAATAACACTAGAAAAATTAAATACGTTTAAAGCACCATCATTGTCTAGAAATTATCCCATTACATACATTTTAAGTTTAATGGATTTGATGGAAGAAAAAATGTTTGGGATGAAAGAATTTAGAGAAATGCGCTCAAAGTATAACCTTCCTTTACCATTTTATCAGTTTGATGAACCTTTTCTTACACTTACTTTTCCAAGAAGCACTAAAGCTGATAAAGAAATATACCCTCTTGAATCATTCGCTGAATTAAATGAAGAAGAGCTTGCAGGTTATGAATTTATAAAGGTTTCAGGTTTTATCAGCAAGAAAGAATATGCAGTACATTTTGGTTACAATGATAAAAAAGCATACAGACAACTTGCTAAGATGAAGGAATTAGGACTAATTACAAGTAAAGGAGCAAGTACTGCCACAAGATATTTTGTTAACCCTGATATAATGTAATTTGGAATAGGTATTGCTGGACATATTTATGGACATAGTGTCCAGCTTGATAATATAATTGGTGATTAAGATGACAGAGCAGGACAGATTCATGGACATGATGTCCAGATAGGAGTTAGAGTTGTAAATGAAGTTGAAGTAGTAAGTAATGACCATGGTCGACGCCAACAAACAGCTAATTGCAATTTACGAGCAGAAGATAAAAGATAGAACTGGGAAGGTCTGGGGTACCGAAAAAGAAATTTAATATTAGGATTAGGCTTAATTGGTATTTCACAAGCTGCAAGGGAGTAAACATTAATTAAAAATAAAAACCATGAATGAGTATCTATTAATCACGCTTATAATCCTTGTGATAATAAACATCGTTATAAGTTTAATAAAAAAGCCAAAAGTTGAAATCAAATCTTTACTAAAACCGATTGAGGATTCAATTCTAAAATTTGATTCAGCCCTCGAACGAAATGAAAAATCGATTAAAGATGAATTTCAAAGGAACAGGACCGAATCAAATGAGGTCGCTACTAAAAACAGAGAGGAACTTGGGAAAACATTAAAATCATTTGAAGATAAATTCAAGGAAAACATTAACGAACTTAATGAATTATTGAGGCAAAAGTTTAGTGACTTCTCCACACAACAAACTGAAAATAATAAGCAAACAACAGAAAATGTTAAAGAGGTTAAGAAAACTGTTGAAGAACAACTGAAATCGATACGTGACGACAATACAAAGCAACTCGACGAAATGCGAAAAACAGTTGATGAGAAACTTCAAAAAACTTTAAATGAAAGGCTAAGTCAGTCATTTGAAACTGTTAGTAAGCAACTTTTGGCAGTGCAAGACGGCCTAGGTGAGATGAAAAACCTAGCAACTGATGTTGGGGGTCTTAAAAAGGTTCTCAGTAATGTAAAAATGAGGGGCGGTATTGGAGAAATTCAACTCTCTATGTTGCTTGAACAGATTCTTGCTCCCGATCAGTATGAAGCAAATGTAAAAACGAAATTAAGCAGTTCAGATGTAGTTGAATTTGCAATTAAGTTGCCAGGAAAAGATGATTCTGGAAAGAATGTATGGTTACCAGTAGATGCAAAGTTTCCAAAAGATATATACGAACAACTTCAGGAGGCATACGAGGAGGGCGACTTGAAAAAAATTAGTAAGGCACAGAAAAACATGGATACTACCATAAAAAAAATGGCTAAGGATATAGGTGAGAAGTATCTTGATCCGCCAAACACAACAGACTTTGGGATCATGTTTCTTCCGTTTGAAGGAATTTATGCTGAAGTTGTCAGGAAAGCAGCATTATTAGAAGATTTGCAAAGAAATTATAAAATTATTGTAACTGGACCAACAACATTAGCAGCAATCCTAAACAGTCTTCAAATGGGCTTTAAAACACTTGCAATTCAGAAACGAAGCAGTGAAGTATGGCAGGTATTGGGAGCAGTTAAAAAGGAGTTTGAGAATTTTGGTGGTATGATGGATAAAGCTCAAAGAAATATCCAGACAGGATTAAATCAATTGGATGATGTAATGGGTAAAAGAACCCGTGCTATTCAACGTAAGTTAAAAAGTGTTGAAGCACTAAGCGCAGCTGATACCAAAAAGATATTGCCTGAAATTACAGACTCCTCGTTGATTATAGATGAAGAAATTGAGCAGACATAAGAAAATTCAAACTACCCGCAAAATTCCCAGAAATAAATACGACAATGACAAACTTAATCAGTTTGTTACCAATACAAAAGAGTCAGACAGAGTATCTGATTTTATTAAAAACAAAGATCAAGACGAACTACTCGATTATTATCAATTTACAATTGGCGACTACTTAACTAACCTCGGGATACTATGGATTGGCCAAAGGACAGATCGTTCCCAACTACTTTATGCTCCGATAGTTCAATTCATCAAATATGATGAGAATGACAGGAAAGTAACGAAAAAATTATGGGACGATTTCACAATGAATCCTAAAGAACTCATCGAATCTATTTGGAATGAAATACCGGATTGGAAAGAAGGTATTGAAATATCTGATGGGATGTTCAGAAAAAAGATTTCAAACTACGATGAAGTAATCGTAAGAGAATTGCTGGCCAACGCAATTGTTCATAAACCTTATACCACCAGGGGTGATATTTTTATCAATCTTTATACTGACAGATTAGAAGTTCACAATCCCGGATTGTTACCTCTTGGAGTAACACCGGATAATATTCTTCACCAATCTGTCAAAAGAAATTTTCATCTGGCTAAGGTATTTTACGATTTAAAAATCATGGAGGGGGAAGGAAGTGGTTTTGACAGGATGTATGAAGTTTTACTGTCGAATGGCAAGCCTGTCCCACAGGCAAGTGAAGGTAATGATCGGGTTGTAATAACAGTTAACAAAAATTTTGTTAGTAATGATCTGGTTAAGTTAATGGACAAAGCAAATAAAAATTATCAGCTACGTCCAAAAGAAATAATTAGCCTTGGATTAGTTGCTCAGCACAATGCGTTATCAGCCATTGAATTTTCTAAGATTCTGGGCTTAAATGAGCCCAACGGCATCCGCACCTGGATGGGGCGGCTAATTGAAAAAAACCTGATTCAAACGAAAGGAAAAACGAAAGGAAAAGAATACTTTGTAAATGCCGACTTACTAAAGAAACTTGATTATAAAGGAACAACCAACCTTAAAAATATAGAAACGCACAGGTTGCGTGAGCTTATAAGACAAGACATTGAGATTTATTCAAAAAGTTCAATTGGTGATATTCAAAAAAGAATTGGTCCTGAAATATCATTGCATAAGATTAGAAAGGAACTTAATCATCTACTTGAAGAAGGAGTTATTTGCAAAAAGGGTGAAGTGAGGCGGACAAGGTATTTTATATGTTAGTATCAAGTGAAATAAATGTTTGTTTTGGACATAGAATTGATGTTTAAAATAAAGAGAATGATATAAGTTAAAGTAGTTGTGCTACTTATATAGTAAAAGCAACTGTGAAATAAATGATACATATATGATATATACATTATACATATGATATATATCCTGAATACAGTCTTTCAGAAATGTGGCATAAACCATCTCTGTTTTGTTATGTAAGGTGACGAATTCTTTTGTTGTGTTTCAAACCAATTAAAAAAGGCGGCAATCACCGCCTCTATTATATATTGAGCGGTCGCTAATACCTGGTAATGGTATAACTGGAAACGGCGGCATCCACATTGATGAATATTTTATTTTTACTTTCATCAAAATTGTCTGTCCTGTAATGTCCACGATCTATTCTTTCGAACCCGTGAAGGGTCTTTCCTGAAAAAACGCTGCTTATTTTCAGATCGCAACCTGACCCTTCGGGTATTTCCAGTTTGATGGATGAAGCTCCGGCATCAATATTTACATTGGTTTCGGAATATAAGTCACCTAGTTTAATCTTAAAACTGGCTGCCCCTGCATCAATATCAATATTTTTAACCTTAAAGGGGGTCAAATCGAATTTTATCGCTGAGGCTCCAACGTCAAGGTTCAGGTTCCATACCGGATAAGTGTTCAGATCAATATTTACATCGTTTTTCTTATTATCGCGAATGATGATATGGTGCTCATCATCGGGCTGAATAATGACTTTAGTATTGTCTTCACTGGTTTTCAGCACATAGGAATAACGGGTCCAGGAACCCCTTTTATCAAATTCAAGCAGTTGACCGGTTGTATCTTCAATAAAAAATGAGCCGGCCACCGCGTCAAGGTCAAGTGTGGCAGAGGGCACCGTATCATGAAAGGGTATGTTAAATGCCTGGTTGATGTCTTCTCCCTTGCCGGTATTCTCCCATGTTTCGGAATCATCATGATAGTAACGGCCAATCCCGACGGTTTGGTTAAACATAAAGTAAAGCGTTCCGGCAAGAACAAGCAATACCAATCCCAGCTTGATCCCGTTTTTGGCCGGAAGTATTGAAATTCCCCACAAAACAAGGATCACAGGCCAGAGGCGCCAAAGAGCATGCCAATCAAAATAGATCAGGCTAAGATTTTGCAAAACGAATAATATACCAAGGAATATGAGGATTACTCCCCAAAAAACATTTGAGAATTTCATGATTTTAATTTTTTAGAGGGTTTGAAAATTTCAGGAGCTAACAATAAAACTCCCGCTAAAATAAGCAACAAGGGCCAGAAATCGGCCAGGTTGTTAAAAGGTAAAAATTGGTTGATCAATATTAAAGCGCCAAAGGCTATCAGGGCCACCCCTGTTATCAGGCTTGTATTTTTCCTGCGTGAACGGCCACGGGCAATATCTTCCTGGCTTTCGACAGGGTTGCCCGCTCCCGTGCCGGGGAATACGACAATCTGTGCAGGTATGGCGATCCATAAAATGATGTAGAGCAAAACCCCGCTACCCCCGAAAATAACCAATAAAACAAAGAGTATCCGTACCACAACAGGATCCATATTGAAATAGTCGGCAAGGCCACCGGCCACACCACCGATAACTTTATCAGTATTTGAACGATATAATTTATTTGTATTTGACATTTTGTAAAATATTAATTTGTAATTAACTCTGTACCATCAACGAACAAATCGTGAAACAAAAATAGGGGAACAACCCTGCCGTGTAAACAACATTTCGGTGAATGGCGGTATTTGGTCGGTGAAATAAGGATACTAATTTAGGATGTATTCCAGATAAGCACATAGTTTATTGTAAATGTACCATTTGGGAGGACAATAGCTACAAAATGACCCGGAAATTAATGAACCAAAAATAGGCAGGATTTTGTACCTTTACAGGCCTTAAAAATCAGTTGTTAAAATAGAATATTTGAGAGAATAAAATTTAAAAAATCAAAATCAAAACCATGAAGAAAATACATGTAACCAATCCGGTTGTAGAAATGGACGGAGACGAGATGACACGGGTCATCTGGGAAATGATTAAGGAGAAACTGATCTTGCCCTATCTTGATATTGACCTGAAATATTATGATTTAAGCATACAGAAACGGGACGAATCCAACGATCAGATAACCGTAGATGCAGCCAATGCCATTAAAAAATACAACGTAGGCATTAAATGTGCTACCATTACGCCCGATGAACACCGGGTAGAAGAATTCGGGTTGAAAGAGATGTGGAAATCGCCCAACGGTACCATCAGGAATATTTTGGACGGAACCGTTTTTCGCGAACCCATTTTAATGAAAAATGTACCGCGTATTGTTCCCGGATGGAAAAAACCCATCATCATTGGCCGTCATGCCTTTGGCGATCAATATAAAGCTACTGATTTTGTGACCAAAGGCAAAGGAAAACTCACCATCAAATTCACCCCGGAAGACGGAGGTGAGCCCGCTGAATATAATGTTTATGATTATCAGGGTGATGGCGTTGCCATGGCGATGTACAATACCGATAAATCCATCACGGGTTTTGCCTATGCCTGCTTCAATATGGCCCTCGATAAAAACCAGGTGCTTTTCCTGTCAACCAAGAATACCATCCTCAAACAATACGATGGCCGCTTTAAGGACATCTTCCAGGAAATATATGATACTGAATTCAAAGACAAATTTGAAGCAAAAGGAATTTATTATGAGCACCGTTTAATTGACGACATGGTTGCCCAGGTACTGAAAAAAGACGGTGGTTTTGTATGGGCCACAAAGAATTATGATGGTGATGTTCAGTCTGATATCCTGGCACAGGGTTTCGGTTCTTTGGGATTAATGACTTCCGTGCTGATAACTCCTGATGGAAAAACCATGGAAGCTGAGGCGGCTCATGGTACAGTAACACGCCATTATCGTATGCACCAGCAGGGCAAGCCGACATCCACCAATCCCATTGCCTCCATTTTTGCCTGGACACGCGGCCTTGCCCATCGTGGCCATCTTGACAACAACGAAGAGCTTGTCAACTTTGCCCATATTCTTGAAAAAGTTTGTGTTGAAACCGTTGAATCAGGCAAAATGACCAAAGACCTGGCTCTGCTGATTCATGGTAAAGATATGACACCTGACGATTACCTGACAACCCAGGGTTTTCTGAATGCACTGGATGAGAATCTTCAGAAAAAATTGAATTAAACCTATAATAATAAAACATTAAAAAACAATATTATGACAACTTTAAAAAATGCGCTGTATAAAAAAATCGAACAGCACAGACCCCGGACTACACGTCTGATGAAGGAATACGGTGATAACGTTGTAGCTGATGTTACCGTACAGCAAATACTTGGGGGCATGAGAGGCATCAAAAGCCTGGTTACAGACATTTCCTACCTTGACCCTTACGAAGGTATCCGTTACCGCGGATATACCCTGCCTGAAGTTTTTGAAAAACTTCCAAAACCTCAGGACGGTGAAATGCCTTATGTTGAAGGCATGTATTATCTGCTTCTTACAGGTGACATCCCTACCGAAAGCCAGGTGGCAGATGTAATTTATGATTTCAGCAACCGCAGGCTTTTACCACGCTATGTTTTTGAGGTTATTGATGCCTTTCCAAACCATAGCCACCCGATGGCTATCCTTTCGGCAGCCGTTATGGCCATGGAACGCGAGTCATTGTTCAATACACGTTATCAGGCAGGGATGAGCAAAATGGATTACTGGGACCCGACATTTGAGGATGCCACTAATCTTTTGGCAAAAATGCCTTTGATCGGTGCTTACATTTATGATAAACTTTATTTGAACAAAAAAGATGTTTATCCCGATCCAACCCTTGACTTTGGTGGCAACTTTGCATTTATGCTCCAGAAGGAAAAACCTTATGATGATGTTGCCAGAATGTATTTCATCGTACATGCAGATCATGAAAGTGGTAACGTTAGTGCCCATACAGGCCATTTGATTTCCAGTTCCCTGTCAGACGTTTATTATTCTGTTTCGGGAATGATCAATGGGCTTGCCGGCCCATTGCATGGATTGGCCAATCAGGAAGTATTGCGTTGGATTCAGGATGTGAAAGAAAAAATGGGAAATAAAATCCCTACCAAAGATGAAATGAAACAGTTTGTTTGGGATACGCTTAACAGCGGTCAGGTTATTCCCGGGTACGGACATGCCGTTTTAAGAAAAACCGATCCGAGGTACATGGTTCAACGTGAATTTGCCTTGAAACACATGCCTGATGACGAACTGTTCCAGTATGTCAGCATGTTGTATGATGTAGTTCCTCCTATACTGAAGGAACACGGCAAAGCCAAAAACCCATGGCCTAATGTGGATGCACAATCGGGAGTTATCCAATGGCATTATGGTATTACACAATATGATTTTTATACCGTATTGTTTGCCATCGGGCGTGCTTTTGGCGTACTTTCAAACATTATCTGGGACCGTGCTTTAGGTTATCCCATCGAAAGGCCAAAGTCAATAACCACTGACATGCTTGAACAGATGGTGGGGATTCAAAAGAAATGATTTTATCATATCCTGATAAAAAGCCTCGGTTCATGCGGGGCTTTTTTTTATTTTCGCAACCCGTTTTACTATTAAAACAAAACGGACGAAAACATGATAACACAAAAAGAAATAATCCTGCCTTCCATGCGGAAAGGTTTTCACCAAATAGATAAATTCATTTCAGAGGCCATTGGTGCACTCCCGGAAACGGGGATCATGAACATTTTTGTAAAACATACTTCTGCAGCCCTTATGATCAATGAGAATGCTGACCCTGATGTTCAAACCGACCTGAACACCTTGTTGGAAAGAATTGCCCCTGAAAATGACCCGCAGTATTCCCATACACTGGAAGGCCCCGATTATATGCCGGCACATTTCAAAACAGCGGTGCTTGGCTCTTCCCTTACCATTCCCATCACAAATTACCGATTGAACACAGGCACATGGCAAGGCATTTATTTTTGCGAGTTTCGTCGTAACGGGGGGAACCGTAAACTTGTTATCACGATCTATCATTAATTTTTAAAAAAAATGGTTGACAGGTAAATTGCTTTATTCCTTTCAATTATTTCGCTGGCCATTGCTATAGCCGGTATGGCAATCAAGATTCTTATTGAGAAATAACCTCGCACCGGCTGAAGCTACACTCTGGTTAGAACTGAAGAACAAACAGTTGGAAGGCAGTAAGTTCAGAAGGCAACACAGCATTGGAAAATATGTGGTCGATTTTTATTGTCCGGATGAAAAACCGGCTGTTTAACTGGATGGTACCGGACATCTTATACTAAACCGCTAACAAAAGAGTGAAAACGAATTTTGTTAGTTTGGTTTAGTTTATGCCGATTGGCTATCAATCTTAATTTTGAACGAAGTGAAAAAA
>Ga0114931_10003651_pt1 | contig 19416 bp, 20 predicted proteins | sample 2SBtaG_FD_89579 | JGI IMG/M metagenome (GOLD analysis project Ga0114931, IMG submission 89579) | Deep subsurface microbial communities from Kolumbo volcano to uncover new lineages of life (NeLLi) - 2SBTROV14_V59a metaG | ecosystem: Environmental > Aquatic > Marine > Volcanic | place: Kolumbo...
GATCCAGGTGTACCGGTAGTGCTTGGAGAGCGCCCAGCGCCGGGCGTCGAAGCCCTCTGGCGCCACCTGGGCCTCCACGACCGGCGCTGGGCGCTCTCCAAGCACTACCGGTACACCTGGATCGACCGCCCGTCGCGTAGCCCGCTGCGCCGGCGACACGGCTGGCACGTGCGCGGGCCCCTGGACGTGGCGGCGATGGCGTCCGCGGCACACCCCCTGGAAGGCCGCCACGACTTCTCCAGCTTTCGGGCCGCCGGGTGCACGGCGAAGCACCCGGTCCGCATCGTGCAGGCGATCGACCTGCGCCGCCTCGACGACGAGGTGCACCTCGACGTCCGTGGTCACGGCTTCCTGCGGCACATGGTGCGGATCATCGCCGGGACGCTGCTCCCGATCGGGCAGGGACGGCGGCCTGCAGACGAGGTGGCGCGCATCCTGGAGGCGCGGGACCGGGGCGCGGCGGGTCGCACCGCGCCGGCCCACGGCCTCACCCTGGTGAGTGTCCACTACGGGGACGGGCCCCCGCCGCGAGAGCGCCTGGACGAGGCCGTCGATCAGTCGTCGTCGTCGGAGTCGAAGTCGTCGCTGCTGTCGTCGTCGTCGTCGTCGTCCAGCAGGTCGTAGTCGTCGTCGTCGTCACCGCTGTCGTCCTCGGCCGGCGGGTCGACCTCTTCCTCCTCCTCATAGGCGCGCGCGCGCTTGCGGCTCTTGCCGCTGCCAAGGAGCGCCTTGAGATCGCGAACGGGAGCCTGGCGCTGGTCGGCGCCGCACTCGGGACACACCGGGTCCCGGTTCAGGTCGTAGAACTTGGTTCCGCACTGGACGCAGGTGAACCTGGCGCCCAGGCGGGCCTTGGCGGACGTCTGCATTGGCGTGCTCCGAAATGCCCGGCTGCTCGGGCAGGCCCGCTTGTACCATGGCCCGGGATAGCGTCAAGGCGGTTTTGCACGCCCGCGGTTAAGGGGCTTCGTTCCAACGCGACCCCCCGTAGGAGGCCCCTTGCGTCGCGCGATCGCCCTGTCTCTGCTCCTCGAAGCCTGTACCCCGAAGGGGCCCCTCGTCTCGAGCGACGTGCGCATCGACGGCGCTGGTGAGGTCGATCCCGAGAGCCACTCCCCACGCCTGTGCCTCACCGACGACGGGAGCCTCCACGTGGCCTAGGTCGACGACCGCGACGGAGCCCCGGGGCTGTGGCTCGCCTCGAGTGCCGACGGTGGCACAACCTGGACCCAGCCGGCCCGGATCGACCACTCCACCGGCGCGGTGAGCGCCCCGGTGCTCGTCTGCGCGGGCACGACCGTGCACGCGGCCTGGGAGGACACCCGCGACGGGGAGCTCGACAACCCGAACGTCTACTACAGCCGCTCGACCGACGGCGGCGCCACCTGGCCCGCCCAGGACATGCGGGTCTCCGACGACCCCGACGGCAAGAGCCAGAGCCTGGGCCCCGACCTGGTCGTCGCGGGCGATCACGCCTACCTGGCGTGGTTCGACGACGCCCACGGCGCCTTCGACATCCTCCTCGCCGCGTCGGCGGACGCCGGAGCGCACTGGAGGGCGCCGGAACGCCTCGACGGTGGTGATCCGGGCGCCGCGTGGTCGGGCTGGCCGCGGATCGTCGCCGACGACGCGGGCCACGTCACCGTGGTCTGGCAGGACACCCGCAGCGGCGGCGCCGACCTGTACGCGCGCACCTCGCCCGACGCCGGCGTCACCCTGTTCCCCGAGGTCCGCATCGACGGCGGGGACGATCCGGGTAGCCACGACAGCTTCCGTCCCCGGGTCGCGAGCGATGGCGACCACGTCTACGTGGTGTGGCACGACACCCGGGACGGCGACCAGCGCGACGTGTTCTTCAACTGGTCGGGAAACCACGGCCAGAACTGGGCCACGGCCGCCGTGCGCGTCGACTCCGACGCTGCGGGGGCCTACGACAGCATCGCTCCCGATGTCGTGGTGCACGGCGACACCGCGACCTTCGCGTGGCAGGACGCGCGCTCCAGCGCCTACGACATCTACGTGCGCCAGGCCCAGGTGGGCGTGTTCTACGACCCGGAAGCCCGGGTCGATCGGGATGCCCCGGGCGCCGCCAACTCGCTGAACGCCCGGATCCTCCAAAACCACGACACCATCGCGGTCGTCTGGGAGGATCGCCGTGGCGACGCCGGCCAGGACTACGACGACCTGTTCTACAACTACTCCCGGGACGGCGGCCAGACCTGGGCCACCACCGATCTCAGCCTCGATTCCATCGCCCCGGGGACGAGCTACAAGCTCGACTTCCAGCCGGTCCTCTCCGACGGTGTGCTCTACGTCGCCTGGGAGGACGGGCGCAACGGCACCTCGGACATCTACTTCCAGGCGTTGCCGGTAGGGGAGCAGGCGGGCTACGTGACGGAGTGATCGGAGGGCGCTTCAAAGCTGGAGTCGCCCATGCTTGACACCCGGACACGGCGCCGATACAGCGCCGAGTCCAACGGCCCCTTTCCAAGAGGGGCCTCTTCGTCTGTCGGTGAAATGCCATGCGCACCTACTCTGCCAAGCCCGGTGAGGTTGATCGTCACTGGTACGTGGTCGACGCGTCCCAGCACACGCTGGGCCGTCTGGCCGTGACCATCGCCGACGTGCTCCGGGGCAAGCACAAGCCCCAGTTCACGCCGCACGTCGACACTGGCGACTTCGTCGTCGTGGTCAACGCCAGCCAGATCAACCTGACCGGTCGCAAGCTCGACCAGAAGCACTACTACCGCTACTCGGGATACCCGGGTGGTCTGAAGGCCCTCGACGCCCGCACGGTGCGCGAGGAAGACCCGGAGCGGATGATCGTCGAGGCGGTCAAGGGCATGCTGCCCAAGAACCGACTCTCGCGCCAGCTCATCAAGAAGCTCAAGGTCTACGCCAGCGCCGAGCACCCGCACGGCGCCCAGAACCCCCAGCCCCTGCCCGACCTGCACTGAGGAACTCGATGGCTCGCGAACTCGTCCAGTACTACGGAACCGGCCGCCGCAAGTCGTCCACGGCGCGCGTCTACCTGCGTCCGGGCAAGGGCCGCATCTTCGTCAACGACCGCGAGGTCGACCGATACTTCCCGCGCGAGGCGCTCAAGGTCCATCTGGCCCGACCCCTGGTCGTGACCCAGACCACCGAGGACTTCGACACCTTCATCAACGTCTCCGGCGGTGGCCCCACGGGCCAGGCGGGTGCGATCCGCCTCGGCATCGCCCGCGCCCTGGTGGAGTACAACCCGGATCTGCGCACCGCGCTGAAGAAGGAAGGCCTGCTCACCCGCGATGCCCGCAAGGTCGAGCGGAAGAAGTACGGCCGCGCCGGCGCCCGCCGCCGCTTCCAGTTCAGCAAGCGCTAGCAGGGCTCGGGGGAATCCTCCCATCGCCCGCCGGCCGGTCTCGGCCGATGCCGGCGCCCGCTCGTCGGTCACGTGCTACCAGCACGCTCGCTCCTCGGGTACGCCTGGCTCGTCGACCTCGACTCGAGCCTGGCTCAGCGGGCTCGGCCCGGTTTTCTCCCGACACCTGCTCGGCTGCATCGGCTCGCGCGGCGTGTCGGCGCTGCGCGTCGCGTCGTCCCCGAGCCGGCCGCGGTCCCACCGCCGCCGGCTTTCGGTGTGCCTGGCCTCGAGCCCGAGCGGTTGCGCCACGCGATCCCCATCCCGCGCCACCCCGCGATCTCCCGCGATCGGCTCGGTTGCGCCTCCCTCGCCGTACCGCGCTCCGAGCTGGGTTACAGTGGCGTGTCCCAAGGGCCCCCGCCCCGCTGCCGCCGAGGGAGGACCGTTACGAGGGGTTCGCCGTGCGACCACCGCCCGCTGCGTTCGGGGGTCGGTGTCTCCCCACGGCTCTGCGTCGCGGTGATCCCCGCTCGCTGGGGTTCCAGCCGCGTTCCCGGCAAGGCGCTGGCCGACATCGGCGGCGTTCCTCTCGTGGAGCGCGTCCGCACCCGTGCCCTGGCCGCCCGCCGGGTCGACGAGGTCGTCGTCGCCACCGACGACGCGCGGATCGCGGCCGTGGTCGGCGAGCACGGGGGCCGCGCCCTGCTCACCGAGCCTGCCGCGAGCGGCACCCACCGCGTCGCCGCCGTCCTCGACGAGATCGACGCGGACTGGCTGCTCAACGTGCAGTGCGACCAGCCCGGTCTCGATCCGGACCACGTCGACGCGGTGGTCGACCTGCTTCACGCGGGTGCCGAGATCGCCACGATCGCCGCCCCCCTTCGAGACGCCGTGGCGGCCGACCCGAGCGTGGTGAAGGTCGTGTGGGACGCTGCGGGCGACGCCCTGTACTTCTCTCGCGCGCCCATCCCGCACGGCGGGCCCTTCTGGCGTCACGTGGGCGTCTACGGCTTCACGCGCGCGGCCCTCGCGCAGTGCGCCGCCGCGCCTTCGTCGGCCCTGCGCCGCGCCGAGGATCTCGAGCAGCTCGCCTGGCTCGCCGCCGGTCTCCCCATTCGTGTCGGCCGCGTCGACCACGCCGAGGCCGCCCTCGACACCCCGTCCCACCTCCGCTCCTGGACTGCCCACCCCCCGAGGATCCCATGAGAAAGAAGTACATCTTCATCACCGGCGGCGTGCTCTCGTCACTGGGCAAGGGCCTGTCGGCCGCCGCGCTCGGGGCCCTGCTCGAGGCCCGCGGGATCGCGATCACGAACGTCAAGATGGACCCGTACATCAACGTCGACCCGGGCACGATGTCGCCCTACCAGCACGGCGAGGTCTTCGTCACCGACGACGGCGCCGAGACCGATCTCGACCTCGGGCACTACGAGCGCTTCACGTCGACCCGGCTCACCCAGCGCAACAACTTCACCACCGGCTCGATCTACCAGGCGGTCATCGAGCGCGAGCGCAAGGGCGAGTACCTCGGGCGCACCGTGCAGGTCATCCCGCACATCACGGACGAGATCAAGCGGCGGGTCCACGAGGCGGCCGAGGCTGTCGACCTCGCGATCATCGAGGTCGGCGGTACCGTGGGCGACATCGAGGGGCTGCCCTTTCTCGAGGCGATCCGCCAGTTCCGCCAGGACGCGGGGCCCGAGAACGTGCTCGTCATCCACCTCACCCTGGTCCCGTACATCAAGACGGCGGGCGAGCTGAAGACCAAGCCCACCCAGCACTCGGTCAAGGAGATGCTGCAGGTGGGGCTGCAGCCCGATCTCCTGTTCTGCCGCTCCGACCGCCCCGTGCCGGCCGACATCAAGAAGAAGATCGCGCTGTTCTGCAACGTCGGCGAGCGCGACGTGATCTCGGTGCCCGACGTCGACCACATCTACGAGGTCCCGCGCAAGCTGCAGGAGGAGGGCGTCGACGACCGGGTGTGCGAGAAGCTCGGCATGTGGGCCGCCTCGGCGAACCTGGACGAGTGGGACGACCTGGTCGCGCGGCTGCGCAACCCCGGGATCCGCGTGAAGATCGGCATCGTCGGCAAGTACGTGCACCTGTCCGACACCTACAAGAGCCTCAACGAGGCGCTGTGCCACGGGGGCCTCGCGAACGAGGCGGGCGTGGAGCTGGTGTTCATCGACTCCGAGACCGTCGATCTCGACGACCCGAAGAAGGCGCTGGCCGACGTGGACGGGATCCTCGTCCCCGGTGGCTTCGGCGAGCGCGGCACCGAGGGGAAGATCGCGGCGATCCGCTACGCCCGCGAGAACAAGGTTCCCTTCTTCGGGATCTGCCTCGGGCTGCAGCTGGCGGTGGTCGAGTACGCCCGGGACGTCCTCGGGCTCGTGGGCGCGATGTCCCGCGAGTTCGATCCCGATCCGAGCCACCCCGTGATCGACTTCATGGACGAGCAGCGCAAGATCACCGAGAAGGGGGGCACCATGCGCCTCGGCGCCTACCCGTGCGTGATCAGCGAGGGCACGCTGGCCGCGCGGATCTACGGCGCTCGGGAGATCTCCGAGCGGCACCGCCACCGCTACGAGGTGAACCCGGGCTACATCGAGGACCTCGACAAGGCGGGCCTCGTGTTCTCCGGCCGCTCGCCCGACCGGGTGCTCGCAGAGATCATCGAGCTTCCGGACCACCCGTGGTTCCTCGGCTGCCAGTTCCACCCCGAGTTCAAGAGTCGCCCACTGCACCCCCACCCGCTCTTCGCCAGCTACATCAAGGCGGTGGTCGAGCAGAAGCGCGCCCGGACCCAGCAGCCCGCGGCGGCGATCGCGTCCAAGTGATCCCCTGGCTGCTCCCGCTGGCGGTCGCCTGCGGGGCGGCCAGCCCCCTGCCGGTCGAGGCCGTGCAGGGCCCCCCGGTGCAGGACGCCGTGCTGCGGATCGGCCACGACCAGGACCTCGTGGTGCAGCTCGCCGGGGCGTGGGTCGACGGGGACGGCGACGGGCACGGGCAGGGAGCTCGAGCCACCGCGCCGGGCGCGCCGCCGCTGACGATCAGCAGCAAGACCTCCTCCTGGAGCCTGCGCGACGGCACGATGGTCTTCGAGGGGGACGTCGCGGCCGTTCGGGGGCCGGTGACCCTGACCTGCGATCGCCTCGACGTCACCTATGCGGGCGAGCGGGTGTAGCAGGCGGAGGCGACCGGCGCGGTGCGCGTGGTGCGTGGCGAGCGCGAGGCGCGGGCGGATCACGCCGTGCTCACCCCCGCTGACGGGCGCGTGGTGCTCGACGGTCACCCGGTGCTGCAGGACGGCGCGCGCCGGCTCTCGGCCGAGCGGATCGTGTTGTCCCTCGACGACGAGCAGATCCAGTGCGACGCGTGCAGCCTGCAGGTCGACGGCGAGGCGGTCCGCGCGCTCCAGCCCGCTCCGGCGTCCCCATGATCGCGGCCCGGGGACTCCACCGGCGCTACGGGACCGTGCTCGCACTGCAGGATCTCTCCCTCGAGGTCGCGTCGGGGGAGGTCGTCGCGCTGATCGGCGCGAACGGGGCGGGCAAGTCCACCGCGCTGCGCCTCCTCGCCGGCCTCGAGCGCCCCGACGCCGGCTCGGTGTGGCTCGATGGCGTCGAGATCACCCGGTGGCCGCTGCACCGGCGGGTCCGCGCGGGCCTCGGCTACCTGCCCCAGGGCGCCAGCGTGCTCCCGCGGCTGACGGGGGCCGAGAACCTCGCCCTCGCCCTGCAGGCCGCCGGACATCCGGCCGCCGAGGCGCCCGCGCGCCTCGCTGCCGCCGGTCTCAGCGCGCTCGCCGCGCGTCTCGCGGGCACCCTGTCCGGTGGGGAGCGCCGGCGCCTCGAGATCCTGCGCTGCCTGGTGCTGGAGCCCCGGGTCGTGCTGCTCGACGAGCCCTTTGCCGGGGTCGATCCGCGGCACGTCGCCGAGCTCCGCGCGGCGATCCGGGCCCTCGCGAAGGGCGGCCGCGCGGTGCTCCTCTCCGACCACGCGCTCCGCGAGACGCTGCGGGCGTGCGACCGGGTGGCGTGGATCGACAGCGGCGTGCTGCAGGCCACGGGAACTCCGGCGGAGATCCTCGCCCACCCAGCCGCGAGGGCCCGCTACCTGGGCGGATTCTTCGATGTCGAGCCACTTGCCGAGCCTTTACAGGGCGGCGGATGAGCTTATAATGATCACCACGGCACGCTTCTTGAAGGAGGCGGGGGGATCTCAGGCCGATCGTGGGCAAATGCGGCGTTTTACGCCGGGCTTCATCAGAAGGAACTGGATGGCGCTGGACCTCAGGCTCGATCAGAAGATGACCCAAAGCCTGGTGATGACTCCCAGGCTTCAGCAGGCGATCAAGCTCCTGCAGTACAACCACCAGGAGATGGTCGATCACGTCCAGACCCAGCTCCTTGAGAACCCGACCCTCGAGGCGGTCCCCGACTCCGACGGCGGCGTGGCCGACGGCGAGCGCGACATGCGCAACGACATCCGAGACAAGGCGCGCGAGGGCGGCGACGACGGCGAGCCCGGGGGCGGGGAGTCCGGCATCGACTGGGAGGCCTACCTCGAGCAGATGGCGGCGGGGAACACGCGTCCGGCCCGCTCCCTCGGCGGCACGATCCACGACGACCTGCCGCCCATCGAGGCGAACCTCACCTACGGCGAGTCCCTCGCGGATCACCTGGTGTGGCAGATCCACATGTCCATAATCGGCGAGGACGAGGAGCACGTAGCCCACGCGATCGCCCACAACCTCGACGACCGGGGCTACCTGATCGGCACCCTCGAGGAGATCGCCGAGAGCGAGGGCGTCGATCTCGAGGTCGCCGAGGACGCGCTGGAGTTCGTGCAGGGCCTCGACCCGGTCGGCTGCGGCTCGCGCGACCTCATCGAGTGCCTGATCATCCAGGCGCGGCACCACTTCCCCGAGGACGACACCTTCGAGAAGATCCTCGGGAACCACCTGCACGACCTGGAGCGGCGGAACTACCAGGCCATCGCGCGGGACCTCGACCTCGAGCTCGAGGACGTCATCGAGTACCACAAGATGATCCAGGAGCTCGAGCCGCTCCCCGGCCGTGGGTTCAGCCTCGAGGAGCCCCGCTACATCACCCCCGACCTGTACGTCGACAAGCACGGCAACGACTGGGTGATCGGGCTCAACGAAGACGGGATGCCGGACCTGCGGGTGAGCCGGTACTACCAGAAGATCTTCCAGAAGGCCTCGAAGGAGGACAAGGAGTACCTGCTCGACAAGCTGCGTGGCGCCGAGTTCCTGATCAAGTCGATCAACAAGCGCCGGCGGACCATCGTGCGGGTCATGGAGAGCATCCTCGAGTTCCAGCGAGAGTTCTTCGAACGGGGCGCCGAGGGGCTGCGCCCGATGGTCCTGCAGGATGTCGCGGACGACATCGGCGTGCACATGAGCACGGTCTCCCGCGTCACCACCAACAAGTACGTGCACACGCCCCACGGCATCTTCGAGCTGAAGTACTTCTTCTCGGCCGCGGTGAAGCAGGACTCCGGGGGGGACATGGCCGCGGAAGCCATCAAGTCCCGCATCCAGACGATCGTCGCGAACGAGAACTCCAAGAAGCCGCTCTCCGACCAGGCCATCGCCAACCTCCTCAAGGAGGAGGACGACATCCGCATCGCTCGACGCACGGTCGCGAAGTACCGCGAGTCCCTCGGGATCCTGCCGTCGAGCAAACACAAGCAGATGTTCTGACGCTCCCCGCGGGGAGCCCACCAACAGGGGGAAGCTCATGCACCTAGAGGTCACCTTCCGGAACCTCCAGCCTCGCGACGAGATCCGTCGCCGTGCCCAGGCCCTTTACGCCAAGCTGGAGCGCTTCCTCGACCCGGCGGCCGAGGCACTGCTCACGGTCGGGGTCGAGCACGGGTCGGCCCAGGTCGAGGTGCGCGTGGCCACCCGTGGCCAGGTGCACAAGGCGAGCGAGGAGGACGGCGATCTGCGCACGGCGCTCGACCGCCTGTTCCATCGTCTCGAAGTGCAGCTCAGGCGCGCCAAGGAGCGCCGCACCGACCTCGCCCGCAAGCCGGAAGAGGTCGGCGAGGGCGAGGCGCCCCTCGAGCCCGGCGACGAGGACGAAGAGGACGAGTTGGCGGCGGAAGCGCGCTAGCGCGGCCTGCGGAGTAGAACGTGCGCGCCGGCCCGGTTCCCCCGGGTGCCTGGACGGAACGGACGGGGTGGCGGACCCCCTCGCCCGCCCCAGCCCGCTGGGGCCGCGCTGTGCCCCCCGGGGACGGCTTGACACGTCGATCGCTCGTGATAGGTCCGCCGCTTCGGAAACCCCCACGGGCCCAGGGCCCGCAGGAGCTGGGCCATGGCGCTGAAGAACTACCTCTTCACCTCGGAGTCGGTCACCGAGGGCCACCCCGACAAGGTCTGCGACAACATCTCGGACGCCATCCTCGATGGGCACCTGACCCACGACCCGAATGCCCGAGTGGCCTGCGAGACCGCGGTCAAGACGGGCTTCGTGGCGGTGATCGGCGAGATCACGTCCCACGCCCACGTCGACTACCCGGCGCTGGTCCGCGATACCGTCCGCGACATCGGGTACACCAGCTCCGACATGGGCTTCGACGGCAACACCTGCGCCGTGTTCGTGGCCATCGAGCAGCAGAGCCCCGACATCGCCCAGGGCGTCAACGAGGGCGAGGGCATCTACAAGGAGCAGGGCGCCGGCGACCAGGGGATGATGTTCGGCTACGCCTGCGACGAGACCGAGGCGCTGATGCCGATGAGCATCTACTACGCGCACCGGCTCTCCGAGCGCCTGTCCAACGTCCGCCGCAGCGGCCAGCTCCCGTGGCTCCGCCCCGACGGCAAGACCCAGGTGACGGTCGAGTATCGCGACGGCAAGCCGGTCCGCATCGACACCGTGGTCGTGTCGTCCCAACACGCCGATGACGTCTCCTACGACGACCTGCGCGAGGCGATCATCCGCGACGTCATCGAGGAGACCGTCCCCGAGGGGCTGCTGGACGCGAACACCCGCTACTTCGTGAACCCCACCGGCCGGTTCGTCATCGGCGGGCCCATGGGCGACGCGGGCCTCACCGGTCGCAAGATCATCGTCGACACCTATGGTGGCCACGGCAGCCACGGCGGCGGCGCCTTCTCGGGCAAGGACCCGAGCAAGGTCGACCGCTCCGCCGCCTACATGGGCCGCTACGTGGCCAAGAACCTCGTCGCCGCCGGGGCCTGCTCCCGCGCGCTCGTGCAGTTCGCCTACGCGATCGGCGTGGCCGAGCCGGTCTCGGTGATGGTCGACACCTTCGACACGGGCCAGGTAAGCGACGAGAAGCTGGCCGAGTGCGTGCGCGAGCTGTTCCCGCTCAAGCCCGCGGGCATCATCCAGCACCTGCAGCTGCTCCGTCCGATCTACCGGGCGACGGCTGCCCACGGGCACTTTGGCCGCCCCCAGTTCTCCTGGGAGAAGACGGACATGGCGCGGAAGGTCGCCGCCTTCCTCGAATAGCCCCGGGAGCCAGTACCCCCCGTCGTCTGACCGATGGGGATCAGGACGCTGGCGCCGCACCGACAGACCGGGTAACCATCCTCTCCCGCGGACCGACGCGGTGGCGGTGGTCTGTGCGGGATCCACGACGGGGGAAGCGATGTCCGCGAATGCTTCCATGACGCTGTACCGAACCTCGGTCGGCAAGAAGATCGCCATGGCGGTGACAGGCTTGCTCATCGTGGCCTGGCTGTTCATGCACATGGTCGGCAACCTGCTGATCTTCGCCGGGCCGGAGGCCATCAACTCCTACGGGGAGTTCCTCCAGCACGGGAGCCACGGGGCGATCTGGGTGGTGCGCGCGGTGCTGCTGCTCGCGATCATCGTCCACATCGCGGCCGTCCTCTCGCTCATCCGCCAGGCCCGGGCGGCCCGGCCGGTGGCCTACGAGGGCGGGCGGCAGAACCAGGCGACCGACGCCGCCGCGCTCTCCATGCGGTACGGCGGTCTCGCCCTGTTCCTGTACATCATCTTCCACCTGCTGCACATGACCACGGGCACGCTGCACCCGGACTTCGTGCGCGGCGACGTCTACCACAACGTGGTCACGGCGTTCCACGACTGGAAGAACGTCGCGATCTACCTGATCGCGCTGATCTTCCTCGGGTTGCACCTGTACCACGGCGTGTTCAGCGGGTTCCAGACGCTGGGGTGGGACAACGCCCGCTTCCGCTCCTGGCGCAAGCCCTTCGCCCTCGGCACGGCCCTGGTGATCTGCGTGGGCTTCAGCCTGCCGCCGCTCGCCGTGGCCATCGGCATCGTTCACTAAGGAGGGACACCTTGAACCTCGACTCCAAGGCCCCCACTGGCGTCCCGATCCAGCAGGCCTGGGACATCCATCGCCGGAACATCAACGTGGTCAACCCGGCCAACAAGCGGAAGTACACGATCATCGTCGTGGGCACCGGCCTGGCCGGCGCTTCGGCCTCGGCCACCCTGGCGGAGCTCGGGTACAACATCGAGGCCTTCAGCTTCCACGACAGCCCGCGCCGGGCGCACTCGATCGCCGCCCAGGGCGGGATCAACGCCGCCAAGAACTACCAGAACGACGGCGACAGCGTGTGGCGGCTGTTCCACGACACGATCAAGGGCGGCGACTTCCGCTCCCGTGAGTCCAACGTCTACCGGCTGGCGCAGGTGAGCGTCGACATCATCGACCAATGCGTCGCCCAGGGCGTGCCCTTCGCCCGGGAGTACGGTGGGCTGCTCGCCAACCGGTCCTTCGGCGGCGCGCTCGTCAGCCGCACCTTCTACGCCCGTGGCCAGACCGGCCAGCAGCTCCTGCTCGGCGCCTATCAGGCGCTGGCCAAGGGCATCAGCGCGGGCAAGATCCACGTGCACCCGCGTCACGAGCTGCTCGACGTCATCGTGATGGACGGGCACGCCAAGGGCATCGTCACCCGCAACCTGGTGACGGGCGCCATCGACGCCCACGTGGCCGACGCCGTCGTCCTGGCGACCGGCGGGTACGGCAACGTGTTCTACCTGTCGACCAACGCCAAGAAGTCCAACGTCACCGCGGCGTTCCGGGCCTACAAGCGGGGCGCTGGCTTCGCCAATCCCTGCTTCACGCAGATCCACCCCACCTGCATCCCGCACACCGGCGACTACCAGTCCAAGCTCACCCTGATGAGCGAGTCGCTCCGCAACGACGGGCGGGTGTGGGTTCCCAAGAAGAAGGGCGACGAGCGGCGGCCGAACGAGATCCCCGAGGGCGAGCGCGACTACTACCTCGAGCGGATCTACCCGACCTTCGGCAACCTCGTGCCCCGCGACGTCGCCTCCCGGGCTGCCAAGCGCATGTGCGACGACGGCTACGGCGTGGGCCCCACCGGGCTGGGCGTGTACCTCGACTTCAAGGACGCCATCGCACGCCTCGGCAAGGACGTCATCGCCGACCGCTACGGCAACCTGTTGGAGATGTACCAGCGCATCACCGACGAGAACCCCTACGAGGTTCCGATGCGCATCTACCCGGCCGCCCATTACATGATGGGCGGGCTGTGGGTCGACTACAACCTGATGACCACGATCCCGGGCCTGTACTCGATCGGGGAGTGCAACTTCAGCGACCACGGCGCCAACCGCCTCGGCGCGAGCGCGCTGATGCAGGGGCTGGCCGACGGCTACTTCGTGCTGCCCTACACCATCGGCGACTACCTCGCCGAGCAGAAGCCGGGCAGCGCCGACCCGAACCACCCTGCGGTCGCCGACGCGATCCGGACCGTGAAGACGCGGATCGAGAAGCTGTTGGCGGTCGGGGGCAAGCGTTCGGCGGCTCACTTCCACCGGGAGCTCGGCAAGGTCCTGTGGGAGAAGATCGGCATGGCCCGCGACCGCGAGGGGCTCGAAGAGGCGCTGACGCGGATCCCCGAGATCCGCGCCGCCTTCTGGAGCGATCTCGCCGTCCCCGGCACGGGCCAGGACCTGAACCTCGAGCTCGAGAAGGCGGGCCGCGTGGCGGACTTCCTGGAGCTCGCCGAGCTGCTCGCCCGGGACGCGCTGACCCGCGAGGAGTCCTGCGGCGCACACTTCCGGCTGGAGCACCAGACCGCCGACCACGAGGCCAAGCGCGACGACGAGAACTTCTCCCACTCCGCCGTCTGGGAGTTCAAGGGGGAGGACAGCGAGCCCGAGCGTCACCGCGAGCCGCTCACCTTCGAGTACGTGCATCCTTCGCAGCGGAGCTACAAGTAATGAACGTCACGCTCAAGGTCTGGAGACAGAAGGGGCCCAAGGCGCCCGGGCACTTCGAGGCGTACACGATCGAGGCGAACCCGGAGATGTCCTTCCTCGAGGCCCTCGACGTGATCAACGAGGGGCTGGTCGAGAAGGGCGAGGAACCCATCGCCTTCGAGCACGACTGCCGCGAGGGGATCTGCGGCTCCTGCGGCGCGGTCGTCGACGGCCGGGCCCAGGGCCCGACCGAGCGGACGGCCCTGTGCCAGGTGCACTTGCGCACCTTCCACGAGGGCCAGAAGATCACCGTCGAGCCCTTCCGCGCCGCGGCCTTCCCGATCATCAAGGACCTCGTGGTCGACCGCTCGTCGCTGGACCGGATCATCGAGTCCGGCGGGTACATCAGCGTGCGAGCCGGCTCGGCGCCCGACGCCAACAACTTGCCGATCGGCAAGGCCGAGGCCGACTACGCCTTCGACGTGGCCGCCTGCATCGGCTGCGGCGCCTGCGTGGCGGCGTGCCCGAACGCCTCGGCCATGCTGTTCACTGCCGCCAAGGTCACCCACCTCGGCCTGGTCCCCCAGGGGCAGCCCGAGCGCGATCATCGGGTGCTGCAGATGGTGAACACCATGGACGACCAGGGCTTCGGCTACTGCACCAACCACGGCGAGTGCTCCGCCGTGTGCCCGAAGGGGATCCCGCAGTCGGCGATCGCCTGGCTCAACCGGGACTATCGGCGCGCCGCGCTCCGAGGCGACGACAGCTGAGCGCCGTGCCCCGCTCCGGGGCGCAGACCCGTCGTCGGGCCGGTTGCCGCGGGGGGGCCCGCCGAATATGACCTCGGCCTTGCTCCTCCCCACCGGTCTTCCCCAGGAACACGCTTATGGCCGACGAAAACGAGGTTCTGTTCCAGATCACCCGAGCCCACCTGAACACCGGGCTGCGCGGCTTCCCCGTCGGGACCTGTCGCACCTCCAAGGTCGATCCCGAGAAGGGGGTGTCCTACATGGGCTACCCCATCGCCGAGCTGGCCTTCCAGGACCCGGAGGCCGTGGTCTACCTGCTCCTCCACCACGACCTTCCGAACCACGAGCAGCTCACCGAGTTCAAGCAGGTCCTCGCCGAGCACACCGGCATCCCCGACGAGGTCATCGACTTCCTGAAGCGGATGCCCCGCGACGGGCACCCGATGGAGTGGCTGATCGCCGGGCTCACCCTGCTCGGCATGACCAGCAAGACCGAAGACGTGATGGAGGACGCCTACCGCCTCATCGCGCGCACTCCGGAGCTGGTGGCCGCGATCTTCCGCGTTCGCAGCGGCTGGGGTGACCCGATCCCGCCCGAGCGCGGCCTCGGCCTGATCGAGAACTTCGTGCACATGCTCGGCGTCCCCGGCGGCGACAAGCAGGCCCTCACCAAGCTCCTGCGCGTGTTCTACGTCCTGCACATGGACCACGGCGGCGGCAACCTCTCCACCTTCACCGGCAAGGCCGTGTCGAGCGCCGGGACGCACATCTACTCGGCGATGACCGCGGCGATGGCCGGCCTGTACGGCCCGCTGCACGGTCGCGCGAACCAGGACTGCCTGAACTTCGTCAAGGAGGTCGGGGACTCCGACCCGGAGCACATCGAGCGCTTCGTCCGCAGCACCCTGGAGCAGGGCGGCAAGATCTACGGCTTCGGCCACGCGGTGCTCCGCGCCGAGGACCCGCGCGCGAAGATCGAGTACGAGCTGGGCCAGGAGCTGTTCCCGAACGACCCGCTGTTCAAGACCGCGCTCCAGATGCGCACCACGGCGGTCAAGGTGCTAGAGGAGTACCCGAAGATCAGCAACCCCTACCCGAACGTCGACGCCGTCTCGGGCACGCTGCTGCACGCCGCCGGCCTGAACGACTCCGACTACTACACCGTGCTGTTCGGCCTCTCCCGCATCTCCGGGATCAGCGCGCAGATCGTCGACGAGCGGCTGCGCCTGCGCCGCGGTGGCAAGGCGATCCCGATCTACCGGCCGAAGTACCTCGCCCAGGATCAGCCGGCCCGCCACCTCGAGGGCTGATCCGAGCCCTTTCCGGAGCGGTGCCGCGTGCGGTTGCCGCGTCCGGATCCGTCCATCCGGACCTTCATCCGTGGAGCTCGCATGTCCCGTTACCCGGCGCCTGCCTCGGGCACCCCAATCCACGTCGAGGACGACGGCACCCTGGTCGTCCCCGACGATCCGATCATCGCGTACATGGAGGGCGACGGCATCGGCCCCGACATCTGGGCCGCCGCGGTCCGCGTCTTCGACGCCTCCGTCGAGAAGGCCTACGGCGGCGAGCGCAAGATCGCCTGGTACGAGGTCTACGCGGGGGACAAGGCCCACGACAAGTTCGGCGAGTGGCTGCCCCAGGAGACGCTGGACATCTTCAAGGAGTACCTGATCGGCATCAAGGGGCCCCTGACCACGCCGGTGGGCGGTGGCATCCGCTCCCTGAACGTCGCCATCCGCCAGCAGCTCGACCTGTACGCCTGTGTGCGTCCGGTGCGGTGGTTCCAGGGCGTGCCCTCCCCGGTCAAGCACCCCGAGAAGATCGACATGATCATCTTCCGGGAGAACGCGGAGGACATCTACGCCGGCATCGAGTTCGCCGAGGGCACCCCCGAGGTGCACAAGGTGATCGAGTTCCTGCAGGAGGAGATGGGGGTCACCCAGATCCGGTTCCCCGAGACGAGCGGCATCGGCATCAAGCCCGTCTCCCGCGAGGGCACCGACCGGCTGGTCTCGGCCGCCATCCAGCACGCCCTCGACAAGAAGCTGCCCTCGGTCACGCTGGTGCACAAGGGCAACATCATGAAGTTCACCGAGGGGGCCTTCAAGAGCTGGGGCTACCAGGTGGCGGAGGAGCGGTTCGGCGACAAGGTGTTCACCTGGGCCCAGTACGACCGCATCGCCGCGGAGAAGGGCAAGGACGCCGCGAACGCCGCCCGGAAGGAGTCGCTCGATGCCGGGAAGCTGCTGGTCAAGGACGTCATCGCCGACGCCTTCCTCCAGCAGATCCTGACCCGGCCCAACGAGTACTCGGTGATCGCCACCCTGAACCTGAACGGCGACTACGTGAGCGACGCGCTCGCGGCCCAGGTCGGCGGCGTCGGCATCGCGCCGGGCGCGAACATCAACTACCACACGGGCATCTCGGTCTTCGAGGCGACCCACGGCACGGCGCCGAAGTACACCGGCCTCGACAAGGTCAACCCGTCCTCGCTCATCCTGTCGGGCGAGATGATGCTTCGCCGGATGGGCTGGAACGATGCGGCCGACCTCATCGTGGAGGGCATCGAAGCCTCGATCGCCGACAAGCAGGTGACCTACGACTTCCACCGGCTGATGGAGGGCGCCACCCTGCTCAAGTGCAGCGAGTTCGGGGACGCCGTCATCGCGCGGATGTGAGGGACCGATGAAGATTCACGAGTACCAGGCCAAGCAGATCCTCCGCCAGTACGGCGTGCCGCTCCTCGCGGGGCAGGCCGCCACGTCGCCCGAGTCCGCGGTCAACGCGGCGCGGGACATTGGCGGCGACCTGTGGGTCGTCAAGTCGCAGATCCACGCGGGCGGCCGCGGGATGGGCCGGTTCAAGGAGCAGGTCTCCGAGGAGGAGATCGCCAAGGCCGCCCGGGGCGAGAAGGCCGCGGGCGAGGGCGGTGTGCGCCTGTGCCGGAGCACCGACGAGGTCGCCGAGGCGACCCGCTCGATGCTCGGCTCCACCCTGGTCACCAAGCAGACCGGGATCGAGGGCAAGACGGTGCGCACCGTGTTCGTCGAGGCCGGGTGCGACATCGCCCGGGAGCTCTACCTGTCGATGCTGCTCGACCGCGCGAAGAGCGAGGTGATGATCATGGCGTCGGCTTCGGGCGGCATGAGCATCGAGGACGTCGCCGCGAAGGACCCGGACGCGATCAAGAAGGCGTGGATCGATCCGGCGGTGGGCTTCTCGCCCTACCAGGGCCGGCGCCTCGCCTACGGCCTGGGCATCGAGGGCAAGACCGTCCGCGCGTTCACGAAGTTCGTCGCCGCGCTGTACGAGGCCTACCGGCAGTCCGACGCCTCGATGGTCGAGGTCAACCCGCTCGTGATCACCGGGGACGGCGAGGTCGTCGCGCTCGACGCGAAGATGACCTTCGACGACAACAGCCTGTACCGGCACAAGGACATCGCGCAGATGCGCGATCCGCACGAGGAGGACCCGACCGAGACCGAGGCGAGCAAGTGGAAGCTCTCCTTCGTGGCCCTGGACGGGAACATCGGGTGCATGGTCAACGGTGCGGGCCTCGCGATGTCCACCATGGACATCATCAAGCTCAAGGGCGCCGAGCCGGCCAACTTCCTCGACGTGGGTGGCAGCGCGAACCAGGAGCAGGTGGCGGCGGCCTTCCGGATCATCACGAGTGAACCGGCGGTCAAGGGCATCCTGGTGAACATCTTCGGCGGCATCATGAAGTGCGACGTCATCGCCCAGGGCGTCGTGGCCGCGGTCAAGGAGGTCGGGCTCGAGGTGCCGCTGGTCGTGCGCCTCGCCGGCACCAACGTGGAACTGGGCAAGAAGATCCTGGCCGATTCCGGCCTCGCGATCACCCCCGCCTCGACGCTCGACGAGGCAGCCGACGCCATCGTGGCGGCGGTGCAGGGCTGAACCCGGGAGAGGAGTAAGACGATGGCGATCCTGGTCGATGAATCCACCCGGGTGATCACCCAGGGCATCACGGGCAGCGCGGGCTCCTTCCACACCCACCAGTGCCTCGACTATGGCACCAAGGTGGTGGGTGGGGTGGTGCCCGGCAAGGGCGGGCAGACCTTCGAGGACACGGGCCTGCCGATCTTCCACACCGTGGCCGCCGCGGTGTCCGAGACGGGCGCGAACGCGACGATGATCTTCGTCCCGCCGCCCTTCGCGGGCGACTCGATCCTCGAGGCGATCGACGCTGGGATCGAGCTGATCGTGGCGATCACCGAGGGGATTCCGGTCCGCGACATGATCGCGGTGAACGCGGCCCTGCAGAACTCCAGCAGTCGGCTCATCGGGCCGAACTGCCCCGGGGTCATCACTCCCGCGCGGTGCAAGATGGGCATCATGCCGGGGCATATCCATACGCCGGGCCGCATCGGCGTCCTGTCGCGCTCCGGCACCCTGACCTACGAGGCCGTGGGCCAGCTCTCGGCGGTCGGTCTGGGCCAGTCCACCTGCGTGGGCATCGGCGGTAACCCGATCGTCGGCACCAAGTTCATCGACGTGCTGAAGCTGTTCAACGCCGACCCGGACACCGACGCGGTGATCATGATCGGCGAGATCGGCGGCAACGCCGAGGAGCAGGCCGCGGCCTGGATCCACGAGAACATGAGCAAGCCGGTGGTCTCGTTCATCGCGGGCGCCACGGCCCCTCCGGGCCGCCGCATGGGCCACGCCGGCGCGATCATCTCCGGCGGCCAGGGCACGGCCGAGAGCAAGTTCGAGGCGCTCGACAAGGCCGGCGTGCACATCGTGCGCAGCCCGGCCGAGATGGGCCACAAGATGCGCGAGGTCCTCGGCTGACGCCGAGTCCGATCCAGGTGGCGGGCCCCTCGGCCCGCAAGGCGCACCTTGGGTTCGAGGTGACACGCGACCCTGCCGATAAGTCGCGCGAGGCGCACCTTGTGGTCGAGGTGGCACGCCACCCTGCCGATAAGGCGCGCGAGGCGCACCTTGTGGCCGAGGTGACGGGCCACCCGGCCCGTGAGGCGCACGAGACGCACCTTGTGGCCGAGGTGACGGGCCACCCGGCCCGTAAGGCGCACGAGACGCACCTTGTGGCCGAGGTGATGGGCCACCC
>Ga0114931_10003652_pt1 | contig 19414 bp, 22 predicted proteins | sample 2SBtaG_FD_89579 | JGI IMG/M metagenome (GOLD analysis project Ga0114931, IMG submission 89579) | Deep subsurface microbial communities from Kolumbo volcano to uncover new lineages of life (NeLLi) - 2SBTROV14_V59a metaG | ecosystem: Environmental > Aquatic > Marine > Volcanic | place: Kolumbo...
GTGAAACGTGAGAAAATCACGCATCACATTTCACGCATCACACATTTGGAGCAACATTTATGAATAAAAAACCGCTTTTCCCCATTTACGATACCGACACCGGCACGCAGAAACTTCTGCGCCGCAAACCTGTTGGCGAAACGGAACAATCGCCCACCCTGACCGCCGGCATTGAGCGCGTTTTTGGCGAACCCCTCTCGGTGGAAGATGCCGTGCGCCGCATTTTGACCGACATTCGCCGCCGCGGTGATACTGCCGTGCGCGAATGGACGGTTCGGATTGACGGTGGCGCACCGGAAACATTCTCCGTGCCGCACGTGGAAATCGAGGCGGCATATCGCGCCATTGACACCGATTTGCGCGAGGCGCTGCAATTTGCCGCCGACCGCATCCGCCAATTTCACGAAAAACAGCCGTCGCAAAGTTGGCTCGACTGGCGAGACGACGGCGGCGCGCTGGGGCAAATGATCCGCCCGCTGGAACGGGTGGCGGTGTATGCGCCCGGCGGCACCGCGCCATATCCCAGCACACTCATCCATACCGCCGTCACCGCGGGCGTGGCAGGCGTAAAAGAAATTGTAGTTGCCACCCCCGCCGACAAAACCGGCAAAATTGCGCCCGTACTGCTGGCAGCCGCAAAAATCGCCGGCGCAACCGAAGTCATCGCGCTGGGTGGTGCGCAAGCCATCGGCGCACTCGCTTTTGGAACAGAAAGCATCCGCAAAGTGGATAAAATTGTCGGTCCCGGCAATATTTTTGTCGTCACCGCCAAACGGCAGGTTTTCGGCATGGTGGACATTGACGGCTTACCCGGTCCCACCGAAACACTGGTCATCGCCGATGATAAAGCGAACCCGAAACTCGTCGCCGCCGATTTACTTGCCCAAGCCGAACACGATACCCAAAGCGCGGCAATCCTCATCACTCCCAGCAAAAAAATGGCGTTGGCAGTGCAGGTGGAAATCGAAAAACAATCACCCGCGCTATCACGGCTCAACACCATCACCGAAGCCATGGCGCAGAGCGGCGCAGTCATTTGCCGCGATTTGACCGAAGCGGTAGAATTGAATAACCTATATGCGCCGGAACATTTATGCCTGCACGTGCAAAATCCATGGGAATGGGTGGGGCAGGTGAAAAACGCCGGCGGCATTTTTGTCGGCGAACACACTTACGAGGTTTTGGGCGATTACACCGCCGGACCGACCCACGTGATGCCCACGATGGGCACGGCGCGGTTTGCCAGCCCGCTCAGCGTGCGCGATTTTACCAAAATTATCAGCATTTTCGGGCTGTCGGCAGCAGAAGCGAAAGCCATTGCCCCCGCCGCCCAACGGCTGGCAGAGGCAGAAGGGCTGACCGCGCATGCCAATTCGGTGCAGGTGCGAAAATGAGTCGGTGTGCCGGCATGACGCAATTTTGCTCACCGGCTCATCCGCGCAGCAGAGAGGTTTGACCGATGCAAAAATTCATCCCTAAAAATATCATCCGCGCCGATATTGACGCACTCACCCCCTATAAACCCGTGGCGCCGTTTGATGTGCTGGCGGAAGAATTGGGCATTCCCCCCGAAAAAATCGTCAAATTGGATGCCAACGAAAACCCGTATGGCGCATCGCCGAAAGCACGGGCGGCAATTGCCAACTTCCCGTTCACCCACATCTATCCCGACCCCGCCGCACGCCGTCTGCGCGCCGCGTTGAGCGACTTTCTCGCTGTCCCGGCAGAAAATATCATCGTCGGCAGTGGCGCAGATGAAGTGATTGACATGCTATTACGGCTGTTCATCAACCCCGGCGACGCCATCATCAACACCCCGCCAACCTTCGGCATCTATCCCATTGCCGGGCGGCTGAACCGCGCCCAAATAATTGACGTGCCGCGCCATCCCGCCGATTTTTCGCTGGATATTCCCGCCATCGAACAAGCCGTGGCAGACAATCCACACGCCAAAGTGCTCTTTCTCACATCGCCCAACAACCCCGATGGCAGCATAACCCCCCTCGCCGACCTGAAACGTCTGCTCGCGTTGCCCGTCATCGTGGTGTGGGATGAGGCTTACGCCGAATTTTGCGGGCAAAATACCGCCCCACTCACGCTGGAATATCCCAATTTGGTGGTGTTACGCACGTTCAGCAAATGGGCAGGATTGGCAGGACTGCGGGTGGGATACGGCATCTTCCCCGCGCCCATCGCCGAAATGATGTGGCGCGTGAAATCGCCATACAATGTGAATGCACTGGCACAAGAAGCCGCACTAGCTTCGCTGCAAGATTTGGATTATCTGCTGGACACTGTGCAAAAAATTGTCGCCACCCGCGATGAATTTCAACAACAAGTGAAATCTATCGGCTGGCTGAAAACTTATCCCAGCCACAGCAATTTTGTGCTGGCGAAAGTCGGCGGCGGGCGCACCGCCGAAGCCGTGCAAGAAACCCTAAAACGACAGGGGATTTTGGTGCGCAATTACACCCCATCCGGCTTACACGGGCATCTGCGCATCGCCATCGGCAAACCGGAAGATATGAAACGATTGCTGGACACGCTGGCGGAAATGCCGTGATGCGTGAAACGTGAGACGCGAATTTTGCAACCCTGCAACTTGTAACTTTGAACTTTGAACTTTGACCCTGAAACCTGAAACCCTGAACCAAATAGATGCCCTGGTTTTCGATATGGATGGCGTGCTGGTGGATGTATCGCGCTCATACCGCGCCGCCATCATCCGCACGGTGAACATCTTTTTTTCGCAGGGGATGCGCCTGCCCGCCGACGGTGACACGCCGCTTCTCACCCCGGATGATGTTTCGCTGCTGAAAAATGCCGGCGGATTCAATAACGATTGGGACTTGACCACCGCCTTCATCATCTATTTTCTTGAACTGCTGCCGCCATTGCCGGTATCGACCCTACCGCTGCGACGGCGAATTTCAACCTTATTGGCATACCTGCAAATTGTTTCACACGGCGACCCACCGCTGACGATGGACGAATTGCGGACACGGAAAAATATCGCCGAACTGGCGGAAAAAGTTTCACGGGCAGGCGGCGGTTTGTCGGCGCTGGGGAAGGTGCTCACGGGCAATAATCGGCATTTGGCATTTGGGCATGGCAATCTGAAAAAAGAAAATCTGATACAGCGGATTTTTCAGGAAGTTTATTTGGGCGAAACGCTATTCACCGAAATTTACGGCGAAACACCAACTGTGGTGCGCCAACCGGGCGTCATCCGGCACGAAACCGCACTCATCACCACCGAAACGCTGGCGGCGCTGGCGCAGAAAATGCCGCTCGGCATTGCCACCGGCCGCCCCCGTGCCGAAGCCGAACACACGCTGACACGCCTCGGCATTGACCGCCATTTCCAAGCGATGCTCACCCACGATGATGTTGTGGCAGCGGGCGCACACGGCAAACCCGACCCGTGGATACTGCATGAAACGGTGCAACGGCTTTCACCCGCGCCGAAAAACCCCGCGTACATCGGCGATACGCCTGACGATATTCGCGCCGCCAAAGCCGCCGAATTTACCGCCATCGGCGTGCTGGCAACTGCCACCGACCCGGCAGCACTGCGGGCGCAATTTGAGTCGTTGGGGGCAGATGCGATGCTTGAATCGCCGGATGAATTGGGGGCGTTACAAGTTTGAAGTTTCAGGTTCAAGGTTGCCGGTCTCACCTTCGTGTTTCATCGTATGACAAATAACAAGTATCCTGTGAGTGACCTATGACCAATCACCAATCACCAATCACCAATAATCGCACCGCCACCATCCATCGCCAAACAAAAGAAACCGACATCACAGTGACGCTGTCGCTTGATGGCAGCGGGCAAGCAGATGTGCAAACAGGCATCGGTTTTTTCGACCACATGCTCGACGCGCTGGCACGCCATGCACGGTTCGACCTGACCGTGCACGCCATCGGCGACCTGCACATTGACGCCCATCACACCGTGGAAGATGTCGGCATTGTGCTGGGGCAAACGCTGGCGCAATCATTGGGCGAGAAACGGGGCATCACTCGGATGGGGCATGCCATTGTGCCGATGGACGAATCGCTGGCGCTGGTGGCGGTGGATATCGGCGGGCGGGGCTATTTTGTGTTTGACGGCGCATTTTCCACCCCCGCCATCGGGCAGATGGCCACCGCACTCATTCCCCATTTTTTTGAAAGTTTGGCACACGCGGCGAAAATCAATCTGCATGCGCGGCTGCTGGCGGGCACAAACGACCATCACCGTGCCGAAGCGTTGTTCAAAGCGTTGGCACGCGCACTGAATCAGGCAGTTGCCATTGACCCGCAACTGCGCGGGCAAATTCCCAGCACAAAAGGGAGCATTGAACACTAAACCTCTTGCAATGGTCCAATAACAAACAGCGAATACATTGTTCACCCATCTACCTTTGCCACACATTAAATTTTGCACTATTATAACCCTATGAAAACAGTGGAAACAACAACGCCGGTCATTGTAAACTACGGTGTGGGAAACTTCCGCAACGTGCAAAAAGCGTTTGCCGCCATCGGGATGGATATTCCCATTACCGATACTCCCTCCGAAATTGACGCCGCCAACGCGGTGATTCTGCCCGGTGTCGGTGCTTTCGGCGACGCCATCGGCAATGTGCGGCAACGCGGGCTGGAAGCGCCCATGCAACGGGCAGCAACAGCGGGTAAACCGTTTTTCGGCATTTGTGCGGGTATGCAACTTCTGTTTGAGCAGAGTGACGAAATGGGTATTCACACCGGTTTGGGGCTGATACCGGGGCACGTCACCCGGTTTCCGCAAGGATTGACCGTGCCGCATATGGGCTGGAATCAAATCGAGCCGGTGGGCAACCATCCGCTGCTGGCGGGCGTAACGGCAGGCAGTTTTGCCTATTTTGCCCACTCATACATCTGCGTGCCCGACAATCCCGCCCACATCATCGCCCGCACCGATTATCACGGCGATTTTGTCTGTGCCGTGGCGAAAGATAACATTTTCGGCATCCAATTTCACCCCGAAAAAAGTCAACGGGTGGGATTGCAAATCTTAAAAAATTTTTTGGAAATCGTGGCACGGAATGCGTGATACACGAAACCTGAAACTCAAAAAATTCTGGGAGGCGTTATGATACTATATCCGGCAATTGACATTCGACACGGCAAATGTGTGCGGCTGCTGCACGGCGACCCCAATACTGAAACCGTATACAGCAATGACCCCGCAGAAGTAGCACGCCAGTATCAAGAGCAAGGCGCGCAATGGCTGCACGTTGTCAATTTGGATGGCGCATTCGATGACCCCGGCGGCGATACCAGCACCGATGATGCAATCCAATCCATTGTGGACAGTGTGGATATCCCCGTGCAAGTAGGCGGCGGACTGCGCACCTTTGCCGACATTGAGTATGTGCTGAATATGGGCGTGACGCGAGTGGTACTTGGCACTTTTGCCGTGGAACGGACGCGCCAACTGCCCGATGTTCTCGGCTGGTTTGGACCGGAGCAAATTTTGGTAGGCATTGATGCTCGTGATGGCAAGGTAGCCACCCACGGCTGGCAAAAAACCGCCGATATGTCTGCCATTGAATTTGGAAAAGAAATCCGCGCGATGGGCATAACCCACGTGGTGCACACCGATATCAGCCGCGATGGCGCATTGACCGGCATCAACCTGCCCGCCAGTTTGGATTTGGCAGAAAAAACCGGGCTGAAGGTCATCATCTCCGGCGGCGTCGCCAGCCTCAACGATATCCGCTGGGCAAACTCCGCAGACGGGAATATCGAAGGGCTCATCATCGGCAAAGCGCTGTACAGCGGTGCATTCACACTACCCGAAGCACTGGCGGTATTGCAAGAATGAGCACACCGAAGCCGTGGCACGTTGCATCCAGCCGCTACCTGCTCGACCACCCGTTTCTGAAAGTCATCGAAGACACACTCGTCCATCCCGACGACGGACGCACCTACCGTCACTATCTAGTGGATGGCGGACGGCACGCCGTGGCGGTAGTCGCGCTGACGGATAACAGCAATATTTTGCTGACACGCCAATATCGGCACGGCGTGAAAGCCGTCATTTTCGACCTGCCCGCCGGACGTGTGAATGGCGATGAGCCGTTCATCGAAGCGGCGGCACGCGAATTGGAAGAAGAAACCGGTTACCGCGCCGGTCACATCGAATATATGACTTTTTACAATCAATTTCCCGGCGGCATCACCACCGGCGGACATTTATTTTTCGCCAAAAATTTGCAGCGGGTTGGCGAACAGAACCTCGATGAACACGAGGATGTCGAAGTGGTAGAGATGCCCGTCGCCGATGTACTGGATTTGGTATTGAACAACGGCACGCCCGATGGCTCGTTGATGTTGGGGGTGTTGTTTGCCAAAGCGAAAGGGTTAATATAATGCAAAAGGCAAAAGGCAAAATTAAACCATGATAATTTTGCCGGCTCTTTCGGAATTCAGGGAGTATGGAAATTATGTCATTGCGAGGCACGTTTTTTGTGCCGAAGCAATCCCCGTGGGCGTCATTTGAGATTGCTTCGCTTCGCTCACAATGACCCCCCCCCTAAATTCTCGGAGACCCGTTTTGCCTTTTGCACTTTAAATTTTGAATTATGCTAGCAAAACGGATTATTCCTTGTTTAGATGTAAAAAACGGACGTGTGGTGAAGGGCATCAACTTTATCAACCTGCGCGATGCGGGCGACCCGGTTGAACAAGCGCGGATATACAGCGATGCCGGCGCAGATGAGTTGGTTTTTCTGGATATCAACGCCTCACACGAAGGGCGCGGGCTGACGCTGGATATGGCGCGGCGTGTCGCCGAATCGGTGTTCATTCCGTTCACGGTGGGCGGCGGCATCCGCACGGTGGAAGATATGCACGCCATCATTTCCACCGGCGCAGACAAAATCAGCCTGAACACAGCGGCAGTCAAACGTCCGTCAGTCATCACCGAAGGGGCAAAAGCCTTCGGCAGTAACGCCATTGTGGTGGCAATTGACGCGCGGCGGCGGCTGGACACCGATACCGCGGCGTGGGAAATCACCACCCACGGCGGACGACAGCGCACCGGTATTGACGCCATCGAATGGGCACGCGAATGCGAATCGCGCGGGGCAGGCGAAATTTTGCTCACCAGCATGGACGCGGACGGCACAAAAGCAGGCTTCGATGTGGCGCTGACCCGCGCCGTGGCAGATGCCGTTTCCATTCCGGTGATTGCCTCGGGTGGCGCAGGCACGCTCGAACATTTTGCGGAAGCCTTCACCATTGGGCACGCCGCCGCCGCGCTCGCCGCCAGTTTGTTCCATTTCAAAGAACTCACCATCGCCGAAGTGAAAAACTATCTGCGGGCGCAGGGCATTCACGTGCGCCCGGTGGGGTGAGCTGTAATCGGTCACACAAAATTTCATAGAGTCACACAGAGAAACATAGCACTCTCCGAAACCTCTGCGATAACTTCGTGCTTCTTTGTGTTCCATCAGGGTGCAGAATAGAACACGGATTGAACAGAACAAACTGATTTTCACGGATTTATCTATTCAGGTTATCGATTGGAACACAGAGAAGCACCGAGAATGCACAAAGAAACACAGAGGATTTTATCATAATTTTTGTTTTTATCCGTGAATCTCTGCGATAACTCTGTGTCGCTCTGTGTTCCTGAATCGTTGCTAGAATTTATCTGCGAGAATCTGTGTCATCTGTGTGCTATTTTCAAAACTGTCCGGTAGCTAGTCAGAGTACTATAAAATAATGCAAAATAATGCGAAAATCTGTGAATTATGTCTCAAACACTCATCCCCCTCAAATGGAATGACGCCGGATTGATTCCGGCAATTGTGCAGGATGCCGACACGCTGCAAGTGCTGACACTGGCGTGGATGAACGCCGAATCGCTGCGGCTGACACTGGAAACGGGCGAAACGTGGTTTTGGAGCCGCTCGCGGCAGGAGTTATGGCACAAAGGCGCCACCAGCGGCAACACCCAAAAGGTGGTCGAACTGTTTTACGATTGCGACAGCGATGCACTGCTGGTGAAAGTCCATCCAGCGGGCCCCGCTTGCCATACCGGCGCAGTCAGTTGTTTTTTTCAAAAATTGAACGATGGCAAATAGCCATTTCTTCACTTTGCATTTTTAACTTTTCATTAAATTTCCCCGGAGGTGTTTTATGTCTGTAACAGCAATTGTGGGCGCACAGTGGGGCGACGAAGGCAAGGGCCGGGTGGTGGACTATCTGGCGCAATCCGCCGATATGGTCATCCGCTTTCAGGGCGGCGACAACGCCGGGCACACCGTCGTTAACGATTTCGGTACCTTCAAACTGCACCTTGTCCCATCCGGCATTTTTAACCCGAATACCATCAATTTAATTGGCACCGGCACGGTGGTGAACCCCGATAGCCTGCTGGAAGAAATTTCGGCAGTGGAGACCGCAGGCGTTTCCACCGAAAATTTGTTCATCAGCAACCGGGCACAAATGGTGATGCCCTATCATCGCATGCTGGACGGTTTGCAAGAATCGGCGCGTGCCGAAAAGAAAATCGGCACCACCAAACGGGGCATCGGCCCGGCATACGCCGACAAAGGCGCTCGGCGGGGATTGCGACTGGGTGATTTGCTGCATCCCGACTGGCTGAAAATGCGTCTGCACCCCGCGCTGGAAAATGCCAACCGCGAAATCACGCATTTCGGCGGCGATGCGCTATCCTTTGATGACCTATTCGACCGGTGTATGGCGTGGCGAGACGCGCTGGCTCATCGCATTGTCGATGCTGTGCCGTTGGTCCGCGATGCCTATCGCGGCAAAAAATCTATCTTGCTGGAAGGGCAACTCGGTGTAATGCGCGATTTGGATTGGGGCATTTACCCGTATGTTACTTCATCGAACCCCACTGCCGCTTTTGCGCCCAGCGGCGCGGGTTTGCCGCCACAGGCGATTGACCGCGTTTTTGGGGTAGTGAAAGCATACAGCACTGCCGTCGGCGAAGGGCCTTTCCCCACCGAGTTGTTCGATGCCAGTGGTGAATTTCTACGCGAAAAAGGACACGAATATGGCGCAACCACCGGTCGCCCGCGCCGTTGTGGCTGGTTCGATGGCGTTGCCATCAGTTTTGCCGCATATCTGAATGGGTTCACCGGGCTGGCAATCACCAAACTCGATGTGCTGGACGGGCTGTCGGAATTGAAAATTTGCACCCATTACCGCCTGCCCGATGGCTCGCTGATTGATTACGTGCCCGATACAGCCATTTTAGAAACCGTCGAACCGGTTTACGAAACATGGCAAGGCTGGGATGAACCGACAACCGGCATCCGTCGCTGGGTAGATTTACCTGAAAATGCAAAAAAATACCTCAAACGCATTGAGGAACTGGCTGGAGTGCCGTTGGCTTTCGTTTCTGTCGGCGCACAGCGCGAAGCAATGATAGTTTTGTAGTCATCAGCGGTCAGCAATTAGTTTCCATTTGACTGCTGAAAACCGAGAGCCAATTGCTAATGACTGTCCGCTACGCCACAAAGGAATCACCTATGTCAAATTTCATCACCACACTCACCCAAATAATCGAAGACCGCAAACAACATCCGAAGCCGGATTCATACACCAATTATTTGTTGAGTAACCCACAAAAAGCGGCGCAAAAAGTTGGAGAGGAAGCCACCGAAGTAGTCATTGCCGCGTTGGTGCAAAATGATGACCGGCTACTGGATGAATCCGCCGATTTGGTGTATCATACTCTAGTACTATTGAGTACACGCAATCTACAATGGGAACAGGTTTTGCAACGACTGGCAGAGCGCCACAAACCATAAATGCACAATCTGGAAAAAAACATTCGGCGGCTTCAGCAGCACATTGAAGCACACCAACAGAATCTTAACTATCTGGAAGAGCAAGAAGCACGTTACGGGCCACTGTCGGTTCCGCTGGAACTACACAACAAACTGGTTAAAGAACGTGAGACACTTGCTTCGCTGGTGCTGCAACTTGAGCGATTGCAACGGCTGCGAAGAAATGCGAGCCGCGAAACCGGCGCACGTATCGGTGTACCGGCACAGGCAGATGTCCCCACCGCTGCCGCAGTGGATAACGATGTGTATTGGCATGGCATCATCGCCGAGGTGGCAACCGCATTCAGTTTACCCACCGAAGGGTACACTATCAACCAGATGATAACCCATCTGCCAGAATTTCTCCACGCCGGACACCGCGTGGCAGTCATCGGCTTGCCCACGCCCGCAGAATTCACCCGCACACTCAATCTCAACACCTGGACACACGCCATCATCACCATCAGCAAAAATATTCCCACCATCCTGCTGACTACCAGAGAAACCCGACCGGTAACAATTGCCACTCGTTACGTTCTGCAAAAAAACAACATCACCCAAGTCTCTACTATGCAGAAAGAAACTTTTACGTACGAATGGTTCACAAAAATACTAAAAAAGGCACTAGAGGAAAACAAGTAAATGCTCCCCAGCACCCACGGCGGTGAAAAGATTGCCGCACAATTGCCGACCAAAATTTTCGGGAAAAATACCGTTTATTTTAAACAAATCACATCCACCAACGATTATCTAAAAAAAATATTGACTGATAACACACCGGAAGGTACGCTGGTTCTGACGGAAGAGCAAACCGCCGGACGCGGGCGTTTCGACCGCACGTGGGTTGCGCCACCACGCAGCAGTCTGCTCACATCGCTACTCTTTCGCCCCGATTTTTTGCCGCCGGCACAAGCCCAACTGCTAACCATGCTCTGTTCGCTTGCCGTTGCGGATGCAATTGCCGAACAGACCGGCATCGCCGTCGGGCTAAAGTGGCCCAACGATGTGGTCTTCGGCGGGAGAAAATTGGCGGGCATTTTAACCGAGCTGGGCATCGTCGGCGAGCAACTCGATTGGGCGATTGTGGGCATGGGGCTAAATGTGAATATCGACTTTGCTGCCGCTGAACCTGCGCTGGCAAAAACCGCCACCAGCCTGCAAATGATTGCCGGGCGTGCCATTCCGCGTGGCGGATTACTGCCCGCATATTTGATGCAGGTTGAAAAACGATACGACGCTTTGCGCCGCGGTGAAAGCCCACTTGCCGAATGGCGATCGCGGCTGGAAACACTTGGCAAGCCTGTGCGGGTAAACACGCCACAGGGGATGGTGTCGGGTGTGGCAGAAGATGTTTCAGACAGTGGGGCATTGCTGTTAAGGCGTGAAGACGGCCGGTTGGAAGAGATTTTGGCGGGAGATGTTTTGCACGCGCATTGATGCGATCGTTTTTGAAAAAACACAAAAAAGGGGAACAGAGCGGTCTGTTCCCCTTTTGGCTTTCAAATTAAATTTATCCCATACTGGCTTTAACCAGTTCAGCCACTTCGGTGGGCAGAGTTGCCACTTTAACGCCCACGGCTTCCAACGCGGCGATTTTTTCGGCAGCAGTGCCTTCGCCACCCTGAATGATTGCCCCGGCGTGCCCCATTCGTTTGCCCGGTGGTGCAGTTCGCCCGGCGATGAATGATGTGACGGGTTTACTCATATGTTTGGCGATATATTCAGCGGCTTTTTGTTCTGCAGTGCCGCCAATTTCGCCGATGAGCACGACATGTTCGGTGTCGGGGTCGGCTTCAAACAGTTTCAGCACGTCAATAAAGTTGGTGCCGATGATGGGGTCGCCACCGATACCGATAGCGGTACTTTGCCCCAAATCGAGGTCAGTCAGGGCTTGCACAACTTCGTATGTCAGCGTGCCACTACGGCTCACCAGCCCAACTTTGCCCGGTTTGTGAATGTGCGCGGGCATAATGCCGACTTTCGCTTCTCCCGGAGAAATGAGTCCGGGACAGTTGGGCCCAATCAGGCGTGCATCTTTCTGGTCGAGGAAGGTGCGGACTTTTGCCATATCCAGCACGGGGATGCCCTCGGTGATGCAGACAATCAGTTCGATGCCCGCATCGGCGGCTTCCATGATGGCATCGGCGGCAAAACGCGCCGGCACGTAAATGATAGAGGTGTTTGCGCCTTGTGTTTCGACGGCTTCTTTTACGGTATCGAAAACCGGCACGCCGAGCGTCCACTCGCCGCCTTTGCCGGGGGTTACACCGGCAACCACGTTTGTGCCATATTCAATCATCTGCTGGGTATGGAAATTCCCTTCGCGCCCGGTAATGCCCTGCACTACCAGCCGTGTATCTTTGCCAACTAAAATGCTCATACTTGCTCTCCTTTCGCCATGGTCACTGCCATTTGTGCCGCCTCACTCAGCGAAGAGGCACTGGGGAAGTTTGCTGCCTGCAAAATGGCGCGTCCCTCTTCTTCGTTGGTGCCCACCAGCCGCGCTACCATTGGAATATCGGTTTTCACTTCTTCCAATGCTTGCAAAATGCCGTTGGCAACTTCATCGCCGCGAGTAATGTCGCCAAAAATATTGAAGAGCACGGCTTTTACTTTGGGGTCAGCCAGAATGATGCGCAATGCGGCGGCAACTTTTTCGGCTTTGGCGCCGCCACCGATGTCGAGGAAGTTGGCAGGTTCGCCGCCGTAATGTTTCACGATGTCCATCGTTGCCATTGCCAGCCCGGCGCCATTCACCATACAGCCGATTTCGCCATCAAGTTTGACAAAACTCAAGCCGGCTTCGCGGGCAATACGTTCCGATTCGTCTTCTTCTTGGCGGTCGCGCATCGCTTCCAAATCGGGGTGACGGTAGAGCGCGTTATCATCCAGCAGCATCTTGCCATCAACTGCCAGTAATTTGCCTTCGCCGGTAACCACCAGCGGGTTGATTTCTGCCAAACTGCCATCCGATTCGACAAATGCCTGATATAACCCTTTGGCAATTTTCACAAACTGGTTGATGAGTTTGCCGCGCAAACCCAAATCGAACGCCAGATTGCGGGCTTGGAAATCTTGCATACCCAAAAGTGGATCAACGGGCAGATGGATGATGGCATCGGGGTTTTCTTTGGCCACAATTTCAATTTCCACGCCGCCTTCGGACGAGGCAATAAAGACCGGCTTGTGGATGGCGCGGTCAATCACAATGCCGAGGTAAATTTCTTGTTTGATGTCGGCGGCTTCGTCGACCAACACTTTTTCTACCGTCAGCCCTTTGATGTCCATGCCCAAGATTTTTTTGGCAACGGCTTCTGCTTCTGCGGGGTCGTTCGCCAGTTTTACGCCACCGGCTTTGCCACGCCCGCCAACCAACACCTGACTTTTTACCACGACGCGCCCGCCCAGTTTCTCGGCGATTGCTTTGGCTTCAGCGGGTGTCGTTGCAACTTCGCCATTGGGGATAGGAACCCCATACTGCGCGAAAATGCGTTTGCTTTGATATTCGTGTAATTTCACATAACCCTCCTTTGGATTAATTTAAGGATCATCATCGCACCGAAAGGTGCTCTTGCTTGCCGTTTCGGTTTTACTGCCTGATTATAGCACCGCTTAAAGTGTGTGCAAAAAATTACTAGCATTTGCAAACAGATTTTTAAATACCGCCCCCCATTAGTTGACAGTTTGTGTATTTTCAACTACAATCGCTTTGTAAGTGCTTTTCTCCAGTTCAAGTGCCTGCCAAATTTGGCTTCTGGAGAACATCAGGTGTTCCTCAAAATGGGAGAAAAGGACAGGAGACACGGAAGGGGGCACTTGTTCCGTGTCGTGTTTTTAGTAGTAGTATAGGAGTTTAAGAAATTACATGGCGAAACAAGAACGATTGATTGTTGAAGGTACAGTGGTAGAAGCGTTGCCCAATGCGACATTCCGGGTAGAATTGGATAATGGGCATAAATTGCTGGCGCATCTATCGGGCAAAATGCGGAAATATTATATCCGCGTATTACTTGGCGACCGCGTGCGCGTGGAACTTACGCCGTACGATATGGATCGCGGACGGCTGGTGTATCGCTACCGCACGCCGCAAAGCGCGCGCTAACACCTGTACCAACTTCATCTATATGTGCATACAACCCTCGACTCTGCCGGGGGTTTTTTGCTTTATTTTTTGTGTCATTTCAATAAATTGGGGTACGACATCGTAGGGACACGCTGCAGCGTGCCCCTACCGGACGGTCACAAGGGTTACCCCTGCATTTTGAGAAGATACTATTTTTTTCATACCGAAAGGAACTTCCAATGAACATGCTTTGGGGCGGACGTTTCACCGAAACCACTGACACACTGATGCGTGCCTTCAACGATAGCATCGGCTTCGACATTCGGTTGTGGGATGCCGACATTACCGGTAGCGAAGCCTACACCCGCGCGCTGGAAAAAGCGGGCGTGCTGACCCCCACCGAAGCCGAAACCCTGCTGGACGGCCTGCGCCGGGTTCGTGCCGAGTTTGCCGACGGGTCTTTTACCATTGCCGCCGGTGACGAAGATATCCACACCGCCGTAGAACGCCGCCTGAAAGAACTGGTCGGTGCAGTGGCGGGCAAACTGCACACCGGGCGGTCGCGGAATGACCAAGTTGCCACCGACACCCGCCTGTGGCTGCGCGGCGAAATTTCATCGCTGCGAGAACACCTGCAAATGCTCATCGCCGCCATTGCCGATACTGCATCTGCCCAAATTGATGTGTTAATGCCCGGCTACACACATTTGCAGCAGGCACAGCCGGTGCGGTTTAGCCATTGGCTGCTGGGATACGGCTGGAAATTTGCCCGCGATTTGACGCGGCTCGATGCCGTGGCACGCGAAACCGATGTCCTGCCGCTCGGCAGTGGCGCACTGTCGGGCAACCCCCTGCCCGTTGACCGCCACTTCCTCGCCGAAACGCTCGGGTTTGCCGAAATTTCTGCCAACAGCATGGATGCCGTCGCCGATCGCGACTATCTCGCCGATTTTCTGCACTGGGCAACCCTCACCCAAACCCATCTCAGCTCACTGGCAGAAGATTTCATCATTTTCAGCAGCACCGAATACGGGTTCATCGAAATTTCGGACGCATACAGCACCGGCTCAAGCCTGATGCCGCAAAAGAATAATCCCGATTCGCTGGAATTGATTCGTGGCAAAACGGGACGCATTTTCGGCAATTACAGTGGGTTTCTCGCCACTCTGAAAGGGCTTCCGTCCACCTATGATAAAGATATGCAAGAAGATAAAGAGCCCCTGTTCGATACGGTGGACACACTGGCAATGACATTACCCATCGCCGCGGGGGTCATCCGCACCCTGAAAGTTAACCGCGAGCGAATGTATAACGCTATGTCCAGCCACTTGCTAGCCACAGAATTGGCGGATTATCTGGTCGAAAAGGGCTTGCCATTCCGTGAAGCACACGAAGTGGTGGGGAAAGTGGTGCATCTCTCCATCGAAACCGGCCAGCCGCTGTGGTCAATTCCGCTGCCGGCACTAAAAACCATCTCACCGCTGTTTGACCGTGATGTGCATGATTGGCTCGATTTTGAAAATGCGGTGGAACGGCGACAGAGTATCGGTGGCACTGCCAAAACCACTGTACAGACACAAATCTCATCTTTGCGGGAGAAAATTGCATAAAATGCACCTTTCTATTCGCGGGGGCTGGAACCGGCTGGCATACCAATTGCACCGTCACCGATTTATGAATTGGACGCTAACCCGCTGGCTGGTGCTGGCACTGATTGCCCTGCCGCTCTTGGCGCTGACCGGCATCATTCCCGGTGGAAAGGCGGCGTTGGGGGCAACAGCCATTTTCAGTATTGCGGGACTTTTCACGCTGTGGCGCACCCGTCGAGGCGGGTTTCTGCATTTTTCGCCATCAGATGCAACCGATTTCAGCAAAATTACACCGCAAAAATTACCCTTTCCTGAAAAAATCCCGATTTTCATTTCGGGCTGGTTCAGTGTGGGTGGCAAAAGCCGTTATTTTGTACACGAAAATGCGTTTTATCAAACATTCGAAACCCGCGAGCGGGTGCTGATGGTTTCGATTGCCCGCACGCGCTGGTTACTGCTGGCGCAATCGCCCGCCGCAGAAACGGGTTGGTGGTACAATTTTTTCACCGCCGACCGCATCCGGCAGTTGGAACGCGGCTGGCTGCATTTCGGAATGCACCCCCGCCCCGCGCTGAAATTGCACCTTTCGCCGGAAAAAGCGGGAGATGCGCCGTTGGTTTTCCACATTTCCACCGAAACACCGGCGCAAATGGAACAACTCATCGCCGATTTGAAAGTGGAAATCGGCGGCGGAAACACTAACAAAATTTAACCCTTTTCGCAGTGGATTTACACCATGAAAACAAAAATCATTCTCAACCCCAATGCTGGGCAAAGACACGGCGCGAAAGTTTTGCCGGACATTGAACACCATTTGCAAACGCTGGGCATACCGTACGATTTGGTGCAAACCACCGCTCCCCATCAAGCCGACACCCTGACCGCACAAGCAATTGCCGACGGGTACGAGCGCGTGGTCGCCGCCGGCGGCGATGGCACAATCAACGAGGTGGTTAACGGGTTGCTCACCACCCAAACCGAAGGGCATTCTGCCGTGCTGGGGGTACTGCCGGTCGGTTCCGGCAACGATTTGGCATATGCGCTCGGCATTTCTGCCGATGTTGCCACCGCATGCGCCCGCCTGAAAAACGGTTCGGCACGCCAGATAGACGTGGGGAAAGTAACGGTGGACGGCGTGCCACGATACTTCGCCAATAATGTCGGCATCGGGTTCGATGGAGAAGTGGTGGTCGATTTGGCGCAGGGGCGAACCCTGAATGGTTTTCTGATGTATTTATGGTCGGTGTTTCGCGTGTTGTTCAAAGGGCGTTGGCCCTTCGAGGTGGAAGTTGCCATTGATGGCAACCATTTCCGACAAGATGTCACGCTTATCAATGTGGCGAATGGCATGCGGTCGGGTGGCGGTTTTCTGCTGACCCCCCACGCCAAACTCGATGACGGTGTGCTGGACATATGTTATGCCGACGGTCTGTCAAAAATAGGTGTGTTGAATTTGCTGCCCCGCACCATCAATGGCAGCCACATTCGGCAAAAAAGTGTAACACTGACCACCGGCACAAAAGTTGAAATCACTGTGCCGGATGGTGCGCCGGCGCACATTGACGGCGAAGTGCTGTGCCGGCGCGGACAGGATTTTAAATTTGAAATTCTAAAAAACAAATTGACGGTGTGGGCATAAGGGGGCGCGATGAACGTTTGGCAAATGGTGATGGCGGCAGCAACAGCCTATCTCATCGGCTCATTTCCCACCGGTGTGATTGCCAGCAAACTGGTTAACGCGCCGGATGTGCGGTATGTCGGCAGTGGACACACAGGCGGCACCAACACAATGCGGCATGCAGGCCCGTGGGTCGGTGCGACAGTGGTTATCATTGATGCATTGAAAGGATTGGTGGCATGGCTGGCGGCATGGTGGCTGATGGACGGCAGCCCGTGGGCATTGCCATTGGCGGGCACGCTGGCAGTCATCGGACATTGCTTTCCAATATACACTCGATTTCACGGCGGGATGGGACTGGCAACTGCCGCCGGATTGATTCTCATCCTCTCGCCATGGACAATCGTCATCGTGGTTCCTGTTTGGGCGCTTTTCTTTCTGCTGGTGTTCCGCAAACGATATTCACCGCGCTCGGTGGCAATCTCGATACCGATTGCGGTGGCACTCACCCTTTTATTTCTTCACCCCGCCCCACCATTGGCATGGATGCTGGCACTGGTGACAGTGGTGCTGGTGCTGCGCCATCTTCCGGAGTGGAATCGGGCGGTATGACCGGATACAGCCAAACCGTATCCACTACCCGAAAAATCGTGCATTGCTCAACACCCACGCAAGCGTGTGCAATCCCGCTACTGCCCACACGATGAGTGCACTTTCACCCATCGCCTCATCATCGCCGCGCAAAAGGGTTACCCACAATACCCCGGCCAGCACATTCACGGTAATAGAGGCCGGGCTAAACAAGTCCCAATCTTTCTGCATGCCGTAATCGGCATTCCAAACCCAGGTTAGCAGCAGATAGCCAAACGCCGCCAACGCGAAAAATTCCAACGCGGTGCGAATGCGTGCATTCGACTGCTGCAATCGTTTCCACAAAATCGGTACACCTGCCAGCGCGAAAATCCCCAACGGTGCAGTGAGCAGCATTTCGTTGCCCCAATCGGCAAAATGCGCCGCCGAAAACATCGCATACCGTTGCCATTCGGTTGGCGCGGCAAGCGACAGCGGCACAAACCAAACGTGGTCACCACCGCCGGGACGGTCATCGCCCAAAAATGCCGCCAACCCGTGATTGCCAATTTCCATCAGTGACAACACGACACTGCCAACCAGCAATGGCGGCAACAGCACCGCTTGCAGCAATTCCCACACAGACAATCCCGCTTGCCATTTGCGCCACACCAGATATGCCATTGCTACCCACAGTACCACCGTGGACGGGTGGAAAGCGTTGGTCAATGCCAGCACTGCCGATGCGACCCACAACGGTGTTTCGTTTTGCAGCACACGCCAACCGAAATAGAGGAAAAGCATCACGCCCAGCGAAATGATGGTGTAATTTTCCACATAGCCGAAAAAGAGTTGCATGCCCCCGCCGGTGAATACCACCCCCGCCAATAATACTCGTTCAGCGGTGGATTGCCCCATGGCATGCGCCCATATCAGCACGACAAAAACGAAAACCACGCCGCACAGTACGCTCACTGCGGCATAAACAGTGTCCACCCCCCAGCCCCACCGCGGATACGCCAGCAATTGCCACAACCGTTGATGCAGGAAAACGGTGAACGGCGCTTGCCAGTTATACAGCACCGGGGCATCTTTTTGCGATAACCCAATCACCAAAATTTGTGCATCGCCCCATTGCAGATGACGGATGCGCAACAACCAGAATATCGGGGCGGCAGCTATTGCCACCAACGCGAACCAACGGCGGGGGTGTGTTTTGCCGGGTATGCGCCGCCACCCGCTCGCCAGCATCTGCCGCCAGCGGCGGTTCTGCTGAGGCAACAGCGTGGTTGCCGCCAACAGCAACAATCCCCAGCCGAGTATCGGCGGGAAGACAGCATACGGGCTCACCCCCCACCATCCGGCAGACAGAAAATACGATGCCCCGTGCAGTATCAAAATTATCAGTGCAACCACTCGCAAAAAAATTAGCATAAGCCGCTATTCGCTATTCGCTATTCGCTATTCGCTATTAAAAAAGTGTAACCATCAAAACAGATTGAGCAAATTGCCATACACACAACAATAAGGTGGGCGCGTTTCACATTTTGGGCGGGATTGAAGAAATATCCGGCAGCCTACCGAAATTTCGCCTCGAATTAAATTCAAGGCTCAAAACTTAAGCCGAATTAAGTCGGCTTGGGCTTTTAGCCCGGAAATTCATTTCCGGGTTAAAATTTGCCTGAAAACTGAAACGCACCCCAATAAGGTTTGCGAGTCCATCTCAACTTGGGTATACTCA
>Ga0114931_10003653_pt1 | contig 19408 bp, 23 predicted proteins | sample 2SBtaG_FD_89579 | JGI IMG/M metagenome (GOLD analysis project Ga0114931, IMG submission 89579) | Deep subsurface microbial communities from Kolumbo volcano to uncover new lineages of life (NeLLi) - 2SBTROV14_V59a metaG | ecosystem: Environmental > Aquatic > Marine > Volcanic | place: Kolumbo...
CCTGAATTTGACAGGAGATATTCTTAATAATCCTCCTGACAGATGTTACTTATGCAAGAAAAAAGTTTTTTTTGAGATTCCTGGAGAAGTAGTTGATGGTACAACAGTAGACGATGACCCTTTAAGGCCTGGGCTTAAGGCAATAGAAGAGCTTGGTGTACGCTCACCACTAAAAGCGTGCAAAATAACAAAAAAAGAAGTATATGAAATATCAAAAAAACTAGGCCTTAGAGAAAAACCAAGCAATAGTTGTCTTGCAACGCGTATGCCAACTGGTACAATAATTAACAAAAAAATGCTTGATACTGTTGAGAGTGCAGAAGAAAGTCTTGAAAAACTTGGATTTTCTGATTTTCGCTTAAGACATCATGGAAAAAGTGCTTTTTTTGAGCATAAACAACCAAAACTATTAAATCAAAACAAAGAATACATAATAAAAATGATTAAGGGTTTTGGTTTTGAAAAGCTTGAGTTTAGAAAAAGATGAAAACAATAGATATTGGACACACAAAGATTGATATTGACAGAAAAGCGCGCAAAGGTTTTTCTGAAGTCATATTTTGTGAGGGTAAAACACCAGAACAAGTAAAAGATATATTTTCTGAAATGATTAAAAAAAATAGTATTGTTCTCGGTACACGCGCAGACAAAAAACATAGTAGTGCTGTAAAAAATTTAGGTGTGGTTTACAATGAAACAGCAAGACTGCTCATATATGAAAAATATGAAAAAAATAATGACAAAAAATCAAAAGGTCTTATAGCAGTTGTTTCAGCAGGCACATCTGATATGTCTGTTGCAGAAGAAGCTGCACTTACAGCTGAAATCATGGGAAGTAATGTTGCCAGACATTATGATTGTGGAATTGCCGGTCTTCACAGGCTGACAAATATTGTCGATGAACTGCAAAAAGCAAATGTTGTTATTGCTGTTGCTGGAATGGAGGGAGCTCTTCCTTCTGTCATATCCGGGCTTATAAGCACCCCTATAATTGCAGTTCCTACAAGTGTTGGTTATGGAGCAAGTATGAAAGGCATTTCTGCACTCCTTACAATGCTTAATGGCTGCAGTCCAGGTGTTGCTGTGGTAAATATAGATAATGGATTTGGCGCAGGTTATATGGCTCACACGATAAATGCAAGGGTGAAAAAATGATACTATATTTTGACTGCCAGACAGGTGTTAGCGGGGATATGCTTATTGCATCTCTTTTGGACCACGGCACTTCACTAGAATTTTTGGAAAATGAATTAAAAAAACTTGGTCTTGATAGTTACAAATTAAAATTAAATGAAAAACAAGTTGCTGGAATAAAAACAATGCATTTAGATGTCATCCAAATAAAACAGGAGCAGCTTAGGCATTTATCACACATAAATGAAATTATTGATAAAAGCACTCTTTCTGAAAAAATTAAAGATAATTCAAAGAGAACCTTTATGACGATTGCCAAAGCAGAGGCAAAAGTTCATGACATACCTATTCAGAAAATACATTTTCATGAAGTTGGTGCTGTTGATACTATTGTTGATATTGTTGGTTGTTTTGTTCTTTTAGAAAAACTTAAACCAGACAGGGTTTTATCAAGTAAGATTAACTTAGGTTCTGGTTTTGTTACAATGTCACATGGCAGGCATCCTGTTCCTGCGCCTGCTGTTGTTGAGATTGCAAAAAATATGAGGGTGTTCTCAACAGATATGGGGATGGAAACAGCAACACCTACAGGGATTGCAATAATGAAAAACATTGTTGATGAATCTGGAAATATTCCTGAGTCTGAAATTATTAGTGTGGGGTATGGTTCAGGGACTTATTCAAGCGATGAAAAACCAACGTATGTCAGGAGTATGTTGTTAAAAGACTGATGATATACATTAGCAGATTAATGCAATAGCTTATCAACACCTAAAACCCATTTTTTTTGAATGACTGGTTTTTTAGTTACAAAATCATTCTTTTGTCTCAGTAGGTTTTTGTTTGAGTTTTATTTTGATATAAGTACCACCAGCAACAAATAATATAATTAATACTAAGAGTACCCATGGCCAAACACTACTAGATTCTTCTGTTTTTTTAAGTTCCTGCATCTCTTCTTCAAATTGTGCTTTATATGTTATCCCATCTGCATTGAATTCTACAGCATCAACAGGATCATCTGGGTCAAGACCATGTTCTGTCTCCCAGTTATCTGGTATTCCATCGTTATCTGTATCAGGAGCATTGATGTATTTTTTTAATGCTACAGAACTCTCTTTATTTGTTTTCTGTGTAGGATTATCCTGAGAAGCTGTCCCTGAATCAGTGTTTTGTGTTGTTTTTGTTTTATTGATATTATTGATGTCATCTTTAATTTGTGATTGGTTTGGTTCATCTATCTCAGAATCATCTGGGTTACTTCCAATTGAAATTTTAGGGGGATTCAGAGTATCAACAGATGCATTTGTAATATCTTCAGCACTGTTTTCTGTGTTCATCTCTTCTTCAGAGTTCTCTGTATCTTCTGGATCTGCAAAAGGTATAATCTCACTTTGAATGTTTGTGCTGCTAATTCCTTCTGAAGTCATGAGCTTGGCAGGTTGCGAGTCATGATGAAACAAAAGCTCTAGCTCAGACTCTCCCAAAGGACAATCGCCATGTGCTTCAACACAATCCTTTAATTCATTATTTTCAATTGTTGCTATTCTTGCCGGTGTTTCAATTTCAACAATCCCATTATCAATATTGTAGAATATGTCTTTTCCTTTTAGCCAAAAAAAACCATCACTTTCCAGGTCAGAAACATCAATCCTTATTTCTTCACCATCTTTTATCATGAATACTTCACCATTTACACCTTTGAAAAGAATAGAATCCTCTGTTATGTAAATACCAGGCTCTTTACCCTCTTCAGTAAAAAAGACTTTTGTGTTATTATATCTTGATTTGTATCGAATCAAACCATTTTCTGAGGTAAAAACAGCCCCTTCATCAACTTCCCATCCATTTTCTGTTAATCTTGCACGTGTATCTGTTATATCTAATGTTGAACCATCTGGCAGTTGCTCTTCAATCTTTCCACCAATTATTTCAAAACCTTCTTTTATTGGTGCTATGCTTTTGGTATCCTTAAAATTATTGATGTTAATTGTTATTTCTCCATTTGTAATTATTCCATCAGAAGTTATCTTGAAATCAGATTGTTTATCATCAAGCTTAATTTTGACACCAAATCTTTCCTCTAACTTTTCCTCAACATAATCTGAAACATCATCAGTAATTACTGACCAGTCTATCTGTTCAAGCTCACCACTCACATAATCAAAACCTTTTGGACACGTTGTGCTGAAATGAGTTGCAGGGTCATTTGACAGACATGCAGATGCACTGCAATAAGTTTCTTCTGTCTCAGTATTGTAACTGCAACCGCCACTATGGCCAAAATCATTGCATGGGTATTTTCCGTCATTACATTTTGTGCTGCCAAGTGCAAACGGAAGCATTAATATAATCAATATTATCCATTTTTTCATCTTAATCGTACCTCGCTCCGAAAACATAAGAATAATTTCCTTCAATACTTGAATCTTCATCATAAATAACAAAAACAGCAGTGCTTCCAATTGTATCAATCGTAATTTGCATATTAAGCTGTTGCATAAGCTTATCAATTTTAGTCGATGGTATGTACTGTTCATCTGCAAGCCACTGCGTAATCTTTTCTGATGCAGCATACATTAGTCCGAGACGAACAGGAACAGTTACAGTTGGAAACTCAAGCAATTCATAGTTTGAGTTCGCACTGGTTACTTTTACAGGATACTTTACATCAACAAGCACTTTATCATCCATTATTTCAACTGTTGTTGAGACCGCCCCCTGTGTAATATCAAGTCCCTGCTCTTTAAAATACTCAAAATTCTGTACGCACACAGGCAGATTTTCTGTAACATATCTTGCATAATCTCTGACCATTTCATCAGGTGGTAAAATTACTATAGGTTGTGGTTTTGTAAGCCAGTATGTATATGTAGCATTGTAACCATGAAACTGAGTATAATCCGTTGGCATTGGATAATGTCCACCATTTGCAGCTAAGACATATGCTGCTTTTAAAGAAACCATTTTGTTACAGGTTCTAATTAATGTATCAACACTTTCAGATTTTCTAAGTTGTGCAGGTTCAATATTCTTCTTTATTGTGCTCACAGTTGAATAAAGATACACAAAAACCAAAAGCAGAAATATGCCTAGAATGATAAATAAAGTAACCTGCCCTCTTTTCATATATTATTTTTGTAGTATATCTTATTTAAAATTTGTCAAAAGTTGTGATTTATATGCAGATTATGTGGAATGGGGCTGCAGGGATTCCCAGAGAACTTTTCGTTCGATGGGTACCGATAATCTTCGATTATTGCGTACGTTCGGATTCCAAAGCAACACGTAAGTGGGGCTGCAGGGATTCCCAGAGAACTTTTTGTTCGATGGGTACCGATAATCTTCGATTATTGCGTACGTTCGGATTCCAAAGCAACACGTAAGTGGGGCTGCAGGGATTCGAACCCTGGTTAGAAGCTGTTCGTTTCATTTATGGACATATATGGTATATCATCATTGACGAACCCCGAGCTCCAGTGATAGTTACACTCAGGCAATTAAGTGCTTGCACTGAACCATGCTACACTACAGCCCCAAAGCATCATAAAGATAATATTATTAAACCTTATAAAGCTATCGAGGGGAAAACAATATATATCATAAACATCCTAACAAAGATATGAACCTGCTTATACTAATCCTTATCCTCATCTGGTCCATATTCTGGCTAGCTTATGCAATATACACATACAACAACGAGTGTTTTTACATAAGATATAAGAAAAAATGTACAAAAAAACAAAGACCTTTCCTGTTTCACTTTGAGATTATCATTTCTATATGTTGGTCTTTTTTAGGTTACGCAATGCTATACTTTTTTTTTGCAAATTCTATGTAATCCCATACTTTTTTATGGCATCTTTTAATTCCTGATGTGTTTTCATATATTCCTTGAAAGGAATATTCTTCATTATTGCATCTGTTCCCTGTCTAATTCCCATTGCTCCATACCTAGTGCCTTTTGGATGCCAGTGACAACCACCACCAAACTGCATGACAATGTTTTTCCCCATGTATTGTACAAGTTTTGGTATGGAGCCAGGATGAAGCCCACCTGATGCAACAGCAAGTGTTGGTTTAATATTATACCATTTTTGTTCAAGAACATGACCTTTTTCTGTTATGAACTCTTTTTCCATATCTTCTTCAATCTCAAGTGTATCATTCTTGCTTTCAGCCATCTTGCCAACAAACGCTGTTCCTATATGGAGTTGGTCAACCCCTATGAGTCTTGCACATTTTGCAAGTGTTAGCATTGAAATGCCATGCCTTTGGTATCTTGTAACTGCTGCATGCCCTGCTCTGTGCGCATGGATTATCTGTGAGACATTGTTTCTGACTGTCTGAAGAGCTGAAAAACCAGATGTTAGTATATCAACCATGACATATTCTCCACCCTGTTTTTTGACATGCTTTGCTCTTTTTAGCATTTCAAAGGTTTCAGCTGTTATATTTGGCATGTAAATCTTTTTCTCGCCTGTTTCTTTCTCAGCTTTGTCACGGAGTTTTAATGTTTCAGTTATCCTTTTGTTGAACTTGTTAAATGACAGATGTGATAGATTTTCATCATCCTTTACAACATCAAGACCACCAACCCAAGCCTCATAAGCAACTTTTGCATGTGCTTTTTCATTAAGTCCGACTTTTGGTTTGACAATTGTTCCAATGAGTGGTCTTTTTGCAATTTTTGTGAGTTTTCTTATACCTTTTATACCATGTCTTGGTCCTTTGAATGATTCTACAAGCTTCTTTGGAAATTCTATATCAAGCAGCCTGATATTGGCTACATCTTTCATTCCAAACAAATTTCCAGCAATACTTGAAAGAATTTGAGGCATGTTGCCTGGTTCAAAGATTTCCTGGTTGTATGCAATTTTGATAATGCCTTGCTTTTTATTTATTTTGAATATGCTTGGTCTTAATTTTCTTGCAATCTCTTTGTTGAGGGTTGATATTCCTGTCCAGGTTCCAATTGAGCTTTCAGCAGCAGCATGATTAGCAGCTTTTTCAAAACTTATCCCTTTTCTTGGCTCTAGATAGTATTCTGTGATTAGATCATTTCTTGTTGGTTTGTATTTTAGGTCTGTGTAGGTTTTGATTTTCATAGTAGAAAAACCAGGGATTATCTCATTTAAATATTTTGTGAGTGCTTAGGATAAATCCGAGTCTAGATTCAAAAGCTAAATTGACATTATTGTAAGCAAACATTTATATATTAGGTTGTAACATCAATCATGATAGTTGGGGGTATAAATTGGAGACATCAATTAAAGAAGAGCATGCAATAATACTTGATTTTTTGCCAAATGGATATCCATTTGACAAGCGTCCTATTCATAAAAAAACACCAATAGCGCAAGCCATGGGTGTTGAACACTTTAGTCTTCTTGAACTTGTTCCAAAAAAAGATGTATTTCTCCAACCATATGACAAAATATATATTGGTGAAGGTAAAAGAGAGCGGATTCATCATATCTCAGGTAGATTAAATCTGACAAAACTTACAGGAACAGCACAAAGTGAACTTAAATTTGTAATAAGCGATATCATTGAAAAAAATGAGAAAAGATTTGTTGATTTCTTTAACAAAGCCCAGCCTCTTAGCACAAGAATGCATCAACTCGAGCTTCTGCCAGGTGTTGGTAAGAAACATATGTGGCAAATAATTGATGAGAGACGCGGTGAAGAATTTAAAACATTTGAAGATATTAAAAAACGTGTAAAACTATTGCCTGACCCAAAGAAAACAATTATACGCAGAGTTATGTCAGAATTAAAAGGCAATGAAAAATATAATTTGTTTGCAGATGTTTAAGTGCATGCACCATTCATGCACATTGTGCAAACCTGAATTTCTACTGGTTTTTGTGTAAAGTTACAATATGCTGAAGAACTGCCTGGGTTATAACATGTAAAATTTAGATAATCCTGCATAACTCTTGTTGAATTACAAAATGTCGGACCTACAAACGAACTCACTCCACAGTTTGCATCATTATAACACTGGATACTTGGCATTGTGCATGTTCCGTCTGTTTCGCATACCTCATAATTTCTGCAGCCGCAGTCATCATCTGTGCCAATAATTAAATCAGGACCATAGCACATTTCCTTGATTGTTCCTGAGTAACAGAACTTTGGCATGATATCAGCACATTCACCGTAATATGTACCATCTGAACAACGAGGAATTATATTTTTACTTATCCCCTGTGTTTTTGAAAGGATTGTTCCAATAGTTATCCCAGAATGCGAGCCATGGAATGTTTCACAATTAAGAATGGTAATATCTTGTGTTAGATAAGTTTCAAGCAAATCCTGAACCTCAAATATAGTAAGTTTGCTGGACTGTGGGTTTTCAAGATAGTTAAACAAGCCTTTTTTAAGCTCAAACTTAAACTCTTGCTCACTTGGACATGCATAAGCAGATCCGATGAGTACAAGAAATATGAAAAATATTGCGTATTTCATTATCCACCAAAGGGTTGAATATTATATGTGACATTGCCTTGACAATAGCCTGGTTGTGGAAAAATTGGGTTTGGAAGGTCCCAGTATTTGCCTGATTGATTGTATAATCTTATGATGAAGGTATTGTTGCCATATCCTCCTGAGAAGGGAATATTCGACCAGGATGCTGAGCAACTCGATAACATACACATACCTGATATAGTTCTAGATATGGGCCCATATGCAAGTGCACCATTTCTATAGATATATAACTCTGCGTGTGTAAATTGATAATTTACAGAAGACCCTATAGGTCCAATTGGAATTGCATAAATATCATCAATCTCAACATCTAACATATTTGTATTTATCTGGTCATCAATAGGAGAGGGATCAAAGCTAACATTATGCTTTGGAGTTGTCAGATCAAAACATTTAGTGCACTCATCTATGCACTTTGTGTTTCCAGTGCATGTTTTATTGATAGGTGCTCCAGGAATACAGAATCCAGCATTACAAATATTTGGTGTTGTCTGTATTTTTGTTGGTGATATGCAAGTAGACATGGGTGGATAAGTACAATCTGATGTGGTAAGACATTGCGCGCATGTTGATTGTCCATCAACACAGTAATAACCTATCGCTGTACAATTAGAAATAAGATTCCAACTGCAGACTGCGAGATCTGGTTGTGGTCCGCAAACACCATCATTGCACGAATTACTGCATATAATATTATACAATGAATTACCATTGCATACATTGTTTGTGGTTGTTGTTCCTGGACAATCTGCATCATTGACACATACAGCACCACATCTGCCTGTTGCCTGATTGCAATCAGTTACATCATTCAATGGAGCAGGACATCCGCAATTATCATCTGTTGTGGAAAGATTATTATCAGGACCAGCACATTTATGCCTTAACTTGCCTGAATAACAGAACATTGGTTCATGGTCTGAGCATTCACCATACATTGTACCGTCTTTACATCTTGGAATCCTGTTTGATTCAGGTCTATGAACTGTTTTTTTAACAACTTCTGTAATGTTTACACCATTATAATTAGTAGCTATTTGCGCGGGAGTTATTGCACATAAGGCATTATTGTCAATATTACCGGGTGCTAGAAAGTAATACTTGAGTGTTTGGTTAATTTCATTGAGTGTGAGAATGTCATTATCTGGGTTTGACAGGAATAAAAAAAGGCTTTGTTTAAAATATTTTTCAAAAGATTTTGTATTATCAACTTCTTTCAATTCTTGCTGACATTGAGCATATGCAAAACTTATCATGATTAGAATAAACAAAAATGGCATGATTTTTTTTAGCAACATTTTTCAAATTGTGCACAACATTCTTCTTTTGTGATAAAACCTAAACGTGGTAGTTTTGTATCACACGTGCCTGCTTTGTCAGCAGAATTACAAGCAGTTTTTTGAAGCTCAGTTACATGTTGGCCTGTTATTTCATTCATTCCATCATTATTAGAATCCTTAAGTGTTGTTTCTGCGGGTGTACAACTTACAATAAACAACAGAATTAACAAAAGCATTATTATCCTCATTTTTTATATTTCTGGGATTAATATATATTTAAATATTTCGAATTTACTCTTGCGATTTCACCCAAGAAATCAGAAGCAATAAACCCATAACCATACTTTTTTTCAAGTTTGTCTCCTATTTTGCCCATAAGTTTTGCAGCTGAAATTGCAGAGTGATATTTATTTTTCCCCTGAGAAACAAGACCTATACATATGCCTGCAAGTATGTCTCCTGTTCCGCCAACGCTCATGCCAGGATTACCTGATTTTATCTTTGTAATCTTTTCTCTTGATATTATTGTATCAACTGGACCTTTGAGAAGAATTATATTGTTTCTAATATGATTTAGGACATTATTTTGTTTAATTCCTGAATTTTTAAGCAGAATTTCATATTCTTTTTCATGCGGTGTTATTATTGCATTTGATATATCCTGGAGACAAAGTGCTTTAATTGCGTCAGCATCAATTACTTTTGGCAAGTCTGAATTTTTTACAATTTTTTTGATTAATCTTTTTGTTGAGAGCTTTTTACCAAGCCCAGGACCAATCAAAAACACATCGCTTGCCAAAAGAAGTTTTTTTATTTTGTCATAATGTTTGATTGATAAATACTCACCTGGAAATTTTTTAGTGAGTAAATCAGGACACAGACTATTTATTGTCCATGCTACTTTTTCAGGGACTGCAAATGTGACCATGTCAGCACCCATACGAAGAGCTGCAACGCCAGAAAGATAGGAAGCACCTGGATAATCTTTTGAGCCAGAAACAACCAGTACTCTGCCATTATCTCCTTTTTTTGAGTTTTTCTTTCTCACTTAAAATTAACTCCGCCTGCTGGCAAAAATCTGATAATATCATCTAATTCTCCACCAATCTTTTTTTTAATCATTTTTGCAACATTGCTTGTTTTTTTATCTCCCTGAGTTATCCTCACATAATCCTTTGTCTGTGACTTAATTGCGTCAAGCGGACCGCCAATTGTAACTCCATCAAGGATGCCTATTGCAAGTTTCATATTATTTTCCAAATATGTTGTTTTTCCATATATCATAAATGCGCCTTTTGAAAGAGATTCACCGCTTTTTGCTTGTTTTGTCACTTGCTCTGGTGTCACATAAAATACTTCTGTAGTGGCAAGACCTTTTTTCCATGCACGCGAGTATATTGCTGTTGCACACGCTGTTTCTTTTAGTGTTTTTTCTGTAATTTTTTTACCACCTGATTTTATGACAAAAAAAGGTGAGCCTGCCATGTCTGTGTGAAAAACAATGTCCTCTTTTTCTGCATATTTTTTGATAATAATATCGTTGCTTGTTGCGTCCCTGCCGCCTATTACAAGAAATTCCTCTGATGAAAAGAACCATCTGAATTTTTCATACCATTTTTTTTCTCTTTTTATTTTTATAGTTTCTTTTATTGCATCTTGTTTTTTCTTTGTTCTCTTTAATATTTTTTGACTTTTCTTGAGTGCGTCTGTTGCACCAATGGCCTTAAGTTTGGCTTTTTTTGCTCTGTCAAAATAAATTCCTGCATTCTGTTCAATGCTTTTATCAATATTAAGTATTATTCTCATGGATAGTTGTGTATATGTAAAAGATTAAATACTTTATCTTTTTTTGTGTAAAAATATACATATCTATTAGAAGAACATCAACAAATAGGTACTGAAGAGACTGGTTTTTTTAATTCACATTCTATTGGTCTTCCTGAGACGTTTACCATTGGAAATATTTCAAGATCCAGTATTTGTCCATATGTATCAACATCGTATTCAAAAGTCATTTTTTTCTCTTCATTCTGTTGTAATTTTAAAGAAATGTGTTCAATATTTAATGTATCTGTTTCTCCGGAAACCCTAATTTTAAACCCAAGAATATCATTCTTGCCTTTATTTTCCATAAATACTTTTATATCTTTGCTACTTTCATCATAGCATATTCTCTGTTTACCATTAATTGTTGCAATACCAACATCAGCAAGGTTGCATTTACCTGAAGGATAAATATTAATTACGACTGTTGCCAGGGCAACAGCAAATGCCAGTAATAAAACTGTTGCTATAAGCGGACTCACACCCTTTTTGTACTGCATAATTTTATACAGGTCAAAGTCATATATAAATTTATCTTTTTAATAATTCTACTTGTCTTTGATTTTTTTCATCTGTTGATTATTTTGGGATAAACAGTTTTTGCCATATGACTTTTTGGAACTAATATTTCATAAAAATTTATAAACAAAAAATTTATTTAGCAATAAAATGAATGTTGGCGGACAAGCAGTAATTGAGGGTGTTATGATGCGTGGCAAAAAAGGTGTAGCTACAGCTCTTCGAAGAAAAGATGGTAGCATAACTCTAAAAACTGAAAAGTGTGTTAGTTACAGCCAAAGATATAAATTTCTTGGTTTGCCAATTATTAGGGGTGCTGTTGCATTGATAGAATCCATGATTATGGGTTTTAAGTGGATTAATTATTCAGCTGACATAGCAATAGAAGATGAAGAACCTGAAGATACAAAACCAAAACAAAAGGAGAGCAGTTTTGCTAAGTTTTTACACATTGCAATTGCTGTAATTATTGGAATAAGTGTTTTTATGGCATTTCCATATTATATAACCTCTCTTGTTCCATTCACTAAACAAGGAAATCCTGTTTTTTTTAATCTGTTAGCTGGCGCAATCAGAATCACTTTTTTCCTGATTTATGTTTATGCTCTTTCATTTATCAGTGATGTTGCTATTTTGTTTAAGTATCATGGCGCAGAACATAAAGTTATTGCATGTTATGAGCATAAGGAAGAATTAACACCTTCTAATGCAAAGAAATATACTACTTTGCACCCAAGATGTGGGACAAGTTTTCTTTTGATTGCAGCAATATCATGTGTTCTTGTGTTTGCAATTATTGATGCATGGATTGGAACAATTTGGTCTGTTTATCTGAATCCTTCATGGTATCTTAGGGTGGGGGTTCATTTGACATTGATACCTTTGGTATCTGGAATCAGCTATGAACTACTTAAATTTACTGGCAAATATGACAAGAATAAATTCGTTAAAATTTTAACTTTGCCTGGACTTGGTCTTCAGAAAATAACAACAAAAGAGCCAGACAAAAAACAACTTGAGGTTGCAATAGCATCACTCAAGGGAGTCCTAGACCTATCCTGAACCTATGATCCAAATTTTTTCTGGAGCAGATAAAGAATGAGAAATATGAAAAATGCAACAATTATGAATGTCTGGATGTTTTGATATGTCATAAATCTTCGATTTTTCTTATGAATTTTATGGGTTTCCTTTACAATATCTGTTTGGGTTATGAGGCCTACTAGTTTCTCATTATCAACAACAGGCAGATGGCGAATGTTCTTGCTATGCATCATCTCGCTTGCTTCTGATATATCAGTATGTGAATTAACAGACAAGGGATCAGGAGTCATAACTGAAGTAACTTTCATAGTATTTGGATTTTTCCCTTCTAATAGAATCTTTTTGATAAGGTCTCTTTCTGTAACAATTCCAGCAATCCTGCCTTTGTTTGTAACAACAATTGAACTGATCCTACCATTTGCCATTATTTTTATAATTTCTTTGAGATCTTTTTCAATTGGAACAGTCACAACTTTTCCAGTCATAATCTCACTGATGTTTGTCATATTGTAAATACGCTGTATACTCATTTAAATATTTTGCGATTACCGAAATTCTTCTGAATAATTGTGGCAAAGTTATAAGAATGAGTAAAATTCAAACTTTTCATATGATATTGAAGGCGATATTGAATTACAAAGATGCCAGCAAGATTACTTTTGTGTTTGCGTGTTTGTTATTTTTGTTATGTCTGGGTTGTGTACCAACAGAAAATTCACAGAAAACACAAGTGTATTTTTGTCCGGATGATGATTGCGTTGGAGTTTTTATTAATCTCACAAAATCATCTGAAAATGTGGTTTGTGCATTTTATGATATTGATTTGCCAGTTCTATTAGGCACACTTGAAAATTTATCAGTAAAACTAGTAATCGACAATAAAAATTACTATGATAACCAAGAATTATTAGAAAAATTTGAAGATTTAGACATAATAATTGCAAGAAAAAACCACCAGATGCATAATAAATTTTGTGTTTTTAATGATAGTATTGTCCTGACAGGAAGCTTTAATCCAACTAATCGTGGAAAAAATTTTAACAACAATAACATAATTGTGATACACTCAAAATACTTGGCAAAAAATTATCTTAGTGAATTTGATGAATTGTATAATGGGATATACTCAGGAGGGAGTCATGTGAAACATCCAGTCATTAATCTAAATAATAATCAAATTGAAAATTACTTTTGTCCTGAGGATTGTAACCCACACATTTTCACTGATTTGATAAATAATGCTGACCATTCTGTATATTTCATGACTTTTTCATTTACTCATGATATGATTGGTGATGCACTTATTGATGCACATAGGCGTGGACTCGAAGTTAAAGGAATTTTTGAAAAAAGCCAAAACAATAAATATGCTGAATTTAAAAAACTAGATTCTGCTGGAATTGATGTATTATGGGACACCAATCCTGCTAACATGCATAATAAAGTGTTTATTATTGATAAGAAAATTGTAATAACTGGCTCTGCAAATCCATCAAACAATGGACTTACACGAAATGATGAGAATATTGTTGTGTTGCATGATGAGAAAATCGCTGATGAGTATGTGAGCGAATTTTTTAGGCTTTATAATTTATATAGTTCATGAGACTTTTGTTAGTAATAATTTAGTAATAGAAAAAACATTTGCTATCAAACCTATTTATTCTTTTTATAATAAGTATAATGAAGCAATCCATGCTTTTTAAGACTAAAAAACAAGACTACACAACCAATTCCAATAAGAATTGAAGAAATAGTTCTGTTAATACTCATAATAAGCAAAAAGTTTTCTGTATTATCCTTGTTTGTAACTCTTAAGAGTTCAATAATAGAATTAAGCATTATACCAAAAAATCCAATAAACATTGCAAGCATTGGCTGAATAAGGGTTTTCCCCAAATTTGTTTTTTGTAAATGAATGTAAAGAGCAATAAATGCAGGCAAAGTTATAAGCAGGCTTGCAATACCCATATATGTTATTGTGTTGTCATAAGCGTATGCACTACTTGATAATATACAAAAGAAACCTATAAAAAAAAACATTTTTCGCATATCTTTATATTCTGGATATGATTGTTTATATATTTTTTTATAATATCCTATTGTTTGCGGGAATTAATTAAAAAAATGAATGAAAATGTCGATGCGAAACAAAAAATTCGCGAATACCTCGCTGTTTGTAGTGAGGTAGTGAATTTTTAGACATTTTCTTTTTCTTACTCTTTTGGCATAATAAAGTCTTCTGTGCCTTTTGGAGCAATTAAGAGCCCAGCTCTCACACCTGCATCAATCCAGCCATGAGCGTAATTAACAGCTGCGAATGCAGTTACAAAATCATCTTTTTTTTTGTAAAATTCAGCATCTTTGTAGTATCTTTGTGCCATGTCCAAGAATTCATCTGCAATTCTTTTATTGTCTGCATCAAGATTATTATTGAGCATAACCCTAGAAAGAGCTTTTTTTGTAGTTTCAAGATATTTCTGAATCTTTTCTGGTGTTATTTCTTTCATAAATTTAAATGAACTTGTGCTTCAATAAAAATCTTTTGAATATGATTATCTACTGAAAACCTACAAAAGAATTTAAATAGACACACTTCTCCATAAAAGAAAATGCTAATGACAAAGAAATCTCTCGCAATTTATCTTTCAGGGCTTGAAGTTTTTGAAAAACCAGATATTAAACTTGAGCAATATCCGACTGATTCAGAGATTGCATCAAGCATACTATGGCATGCTTACATGCTTGGGGATATTGAAGGTAAAAGGATTGTTGATTTAGGTGCAGGAACAGGAATACTGGGTATCGGAGCAATATTTCTTGGAGCAAAACATGTTGTTTTTGTTGAGACTGATGAAATGGCAGTTAAAATACTTAAGGAAAATTTAGCTGATATGAACAATTGTGAGACTGATATGAATAAATATAAAATAGTACAAGATGATGCACTAAAATATACTCTCAAGGCAGATCTGGTAATACAAAACCCTCCATTTGGCACGAGACAAAAACATCTTGATAAAGAGTTTTTAGAACACGCAATGACTCTTTCTCCTGTGGTTTATTCTTTTCATAAAACAGCAACACTTGATTACATTAAAAAGCTCTGTGCAAAAAACAAATTTTCAATAACTGAGGAATGGGATTTTAATTTTCCTCTAAGAAAAACATATTCTCATCAGACAAAGAAAATAGAAAGAGTAAAAGTGAGTTGTTTACGGATTGTAATAGGTGCTTAGTTGAAAATGCACAAACTTTTTAAACATCGAGATTTCACAACTTTTTTAATTGTGGTTTGTACCAAACCATAAATATATATATGAAATCTTGACTGTGCTCAAGAACCACACAATAATCACGTGTGGAAAGGAAGCTTGTTGCTTCATGCCATTCATCTATAATGGGTGGTTCTTGACATAAGCTCAGATTTTTCGAGATTGAAAATGGAAATTGTCATAAAAGAACAAACCAAGAAAAAAATCACATTTAAACTAAAAGGTGAAAGCCATACACTATGCAATGCACTAAAAGAAGAACTTAGAAATAACTCTAAAGTTGTAGTTGCATCATATTATATTAGCCATCCTGATATAGATGAGCCTACTTTTACAATTGAGACAAAAGGTATTGAACCAAAAAAAGCTCTTATGGACGCAGTAAAAAAACTCAAAAAACAGAATGATGAATTTCTTAAGGCTTTCTTAAAAGAAACAAAATGAATGTGCAGGATGAAAAACTGCTCTTAAAACTTGCAAGGAAATCTATTGAGAGTAAATTCTCAGATAAAAAACATATCTTTGATTCTATATTGAATGAAGTATCTCACTTAAATAAAAAACAAGGTGTATTTGTAACCTTACACAAGAAAGGAGAACTTAGAGGGTGTATAGGGATACCAGAACCTGTTATGCCACTAGGTGATGCTATTATTAACGCTGCGAAAAGTGCAGCATTTCATGATTCCAGATTTCCAGCAGTAACACAGGATGAGATCAAAGAAATAAAAATTGAAATAAGTGTTCTTACTGTTCCAAAAAAACTTAGTGTAGAAAAACCTGATGATCTTTTGGATAAAATTCATATAGGAAAAGATGGTCTTATTATCCGCAGTATTTATGGCTCAGGACTTTTGTTGCCACAGGTTGCTGCCCAACAGGGGTGGAACACTACAGAATTTCTGGAGTATTTGTGTCTCAAAGCTGGACTACCAAATAATGCATGGAAAGAGAATGATATCTATATTTTTCAGGCAGAAATCTTTTCAGAAAATTAGTTGTACAGAAGACACTTATGGAAATTGCAGTTGATTTAATATATGATAAAGCACTTTCGGCTTACAATGATAACACATACAGAAGAAATTTGCCTTGATTCAACAGAAAAAACAGATTTTATTGATGTTACTGATTTTGTGAAAAATACTGTTGAAGAATCAAAGTGTAATATGGGTATTTGCAATATTTATACTCAACATACAACAACAGCCATAAGAATCAATGAGAATGAAAAAGGTTTAATGAAAGACATCAGGTGTTTTTTGGAAACAAAAGTACCACCTTTCAACGAATATCAACATGATGATATAGATAGGAGAAAAGATACACCACCTGATGAGCCATGTAATGCTCATTCGCATTTAAAATCATTAATACTTGGTGCAAGCGAGAGTTTGCCAATCATAAAAAACAATATTGCACTTGGAAAATGGCAAAGGGTCTTTTTTGTTGATTTAGATGGACCTCGAAAAAGAAAAATGATTATACAAATCATTGGAAAATAAAATGGATACATTGCAGACAATAAAGCAATATAAGAGCAAGATTGATTCAAGGCTAAGGGAGTTTCTTAAGCTAAAAGTTGAGCGGTTTGAACATATATCACCCCTTGCAAAGGAGCTCATGGAAAATATTTTGGAATTTAACCTGAGAGGTGGGAAAAGAATCCGGCCAATCCTAACATATTTTGGATACATGGCTTGTGGCGGGGAAGATGAGGAAGCAATCCTGCAGGCTTGTCTTGCAGTAGAACTGATGGAATCATTTTTGTTAATCCATGATGATATTATGGATCAGGATGAACTTAGGCGCGGATATCTAACTATGCATAAAATTTTTGAAAAAAAATGTGAAAGAAATTATGCGCGTAATGGAAAACATTATGGTGAGAGCATGGCAATTATTGCAGGTGATATATTGGCTGTTTTGGGGAGCGAAACAATTCTTTCATCAAGATTTCCTTTAAAGAACAAAATGCAGGCAATAGAAACATTCAATCGTGCTGTAATAAATACCTGTATAGGTCAGGCACTTGATGTATCAAGTCAGGTAGATGATACTCTTCAGGAAGAAGATATTTGCAGGATGTATGAATTAAAAACATCAATTTATACATTCCAGGCCCCCTTACATATTGGAGCACAGCTTGCAGGCGCAGGAAAATATGAATTAAAATTACTCAGTGATTATGCTTTGCCATTGGGTCGGGCTTTTCAAATTCAGGATGACATTCTAGGACTCTACAGTACCAGGCAAAAAATTGGAAAGCCAGTAGGTTCTGATATTCGGGAAGGCAAAAAAACACTCTTAATACTAAAAGCCCAAAGCTTAGCAGGTACTCAAGATAAATTATTCATAAAAAAATGCCTTGGGAACCCAAAAATTACTGATGATGATATTAAAAAAGTAAAAAAGATTCTGAATAACTCTGGTGCTTTAGCGTATTGCAAAGAAGAAACAAAAAAACAGGCAACTATTGCAAAACATGCAATAATCAATGCAAAATTATAATAGAATGGAAAAAAATTCTTGCTGGGACTAGCAGATTATGTTATAGAAAGAAAATATTAATTATTTGCCAAACCTTCGTTCTCTTTTTGCAAAATTCATAATTGCGGATTCAAAATCTTCCTTTGAAAACTCAGGCCACATCTTATCAATGAAAATCCATTCAGAATATGCACATTGAAATGGCAGAAAATTGCTGGTTCTATGCTCTCCGCCTGTCCGGATTATAAGGTCTGGTTCATCACTAAAATAGAGATTGCGTGAAAATGTGCTCTCATTTATATCATCAATATCAAGTGTTCCTTCTTTGACTTGTTTTGCAATTTTTTTTGTTGCATCAATAACTTCTTCACGACCACCATATGCCATGGCAAAATTAATAATATACTTATTATTGTTTTTTGTCTTTTCAACAACATACTTGATTTTTTCCTGAACCTCTTTTGGAAACATCCAAAGCCTGCCAATGACATTAATCCTCATACCATATTTAGTTAACCGCTTATCATCCTTAAGCTTTTCAAAATTTTCACAAAAAATTTTCATAAGATAATCAAATTCTTTTTTTGGCCTGTTAAAATTCTGGATTGAAAATGTGTATAATGTAAGTTCTTTTATATCATATTCTCTGCACCATTCAAAAACTTTCTTGACTTTGTCAGCACCCCATTCATGACCTTTCCAGGGTTTCATCATAAGTCTGCGAGAAAATCTTCTATTGCCATCCATAATAATTCCTATGTGTTTTGGCACACCTTTATTTTCCATATTTTGCAATACCTTATAAATAATATTTAAAAGTTTTCGTTTTTCACCCTTTATTAAGAATGGTTTTAAATATCTGCTTGGTTTTACTGCGATGATAATGCAAGACACTGATAATGAACCAACAGACAGGAAAAATCCATTATGGTATTTTGTTGCAGTTTTTATTCTTTTAATATTAATTGTATCAGTATTTCCACTTTTTTCAATTAAAAGTGATGCACACCCAAAAAATATACCTTCAATTGATGAGCTTGTTAGTCCTTTTGAGCTTAACCTAACAGGATATGAAACAATAAAACAAAGTAATGACTACAGGGATTATCTAACTCCTGATGATTTTTTTGTTAAAAACATTGCTACAAGAATTGCATCAATAAGCTGTGAGTCTGGTCTTTTATGCCAGGCAAAAGCCGAGTTCTATTTTGTGAGGGATAATTTTAATTATGTTAGTGAGTATAATAATTACATTCAAAAACCAGTTGAAATGTTTTATACAAGGGGAGGGGATTGTGACGACCATGCTGTTCTTTTGGCAAATCTGCTTCGTGCTATAGGTATTCA
>Ga0114931_10003654_pt1 | contig 19392 bp, 16 predicted proteins | sample 2SBtaG_FD_89579 | JGI IMG/M metagenome (GOLD analysis project Ga0114931, IMG submission 89579) | Deep subsurface microbial communities from Kolumbo volcano to uncover new lineages of life (NeLLi) - 2SBTROV14_V59a metaG | ecosystem: Environmental > Aquatic > Marine > Volcanic | place: Kolumbo...
CGGAGTAAGGGGCGGCATCAGAGGCAAGCGTGGTTAGCCGATTGGCCTGTGTCGCAGCCTCGTAATTGGGTCGGGTGGACGAATGAGCCGCAGACGGACTCGGAGCTGGAGGCCTTGCGCAAATGTGTGGCACGGGGACAGCCATATGGGACAGCGGGGAGGGTGCAGTGAATGGTCCGTTGGTTGAACTTAGAAAACATGCTTCGCCACCGCGGACGGCTAAGAGAAAGTTTTAGGTAATGGATTCTGACACCTTATAAGATAAAAACCTACTCATAGGTAGGCTCTCCGTAGTCCCTCCACTTCCGTGCCTAATAAGATGGCTCGGGAACTCGCTCCGCTCAAGCTGCCTTCGCCGAAGAGTCGATTCGGTACTCCAGCTCTGCCGTGCCCAATGGGAGGAAACAATACGATGGGGGCTCTTCAATCTACGAAACTTTCAATAAAAGACTCGCTCCCTATTTGAACCCAAAGATCTCCATTCGGAAACGTCCTCTGCCTTTCAGGGACTTTACACAAGGTCTACAGTCGCAATGGTCTTAATGACGGCACTCGTATCTGCTTTCCCATCAATAGTCAATTTAAACTCTAAAGTATAATTTCCTGGCGGTAAGGCAAAGGCTGCTGCGGGGCCCGTATCAATAGGTGAGATGTTTCCACCATTGGCAATTTGAGCAAACTGCTGGCCATTTTGTGAAACATCAAGTTGTCCATTCGGATTTTCCTTGAAATCATATCGAATCTGAAAGGTCGCACCTGGCACACCAGCTCCTGCGGCGTTGAGAATCGTGGCCTTAGCGAGGAACCCACCTATTCCGGTATTCAGCGTCGCTGATCCAGTGCTGGATATCCTAAACTGACAGTTAACAAGGTTCTGGACGACAAAGGTGCTTGTCACTGTGTTGTTGGCATCAGCCGTTGCAGTGCGGACTGGATTCGGACCAGTTTGGACATTCACGTTGCCACCGAGTGATCGAAAACTTTGTGGGTCGGAGATCGCGACGGTTTGTCCATCGGTCGCTGTTCGTGCAGGATTTACATAGGGAAGGGGAGGTCCAGTTGCCGGGTCCCCATCATCCACGTTCCCGTTTGTCACGAACGTTTGACCTGTTCCTGTAATCGCTGGCTTTGGTGGGGGAGGTGGAGCCTGTTGACAGGCTCCAAGTATGAATGGAAGAAAAACCGTCAGGATCACGCTGCCCAGGAATCGGGTTGCTATTGAGAGTCTCATCCTAAGACCTCCCTTCTTTGCTCTTACGAGGGTGGGAAAACGCTAAACTGACTGGAAATGTGGAAGGAAAAATGGGAATGAATCTTCTCTGTATGCCGATCTGCCAAAATTGTCAAACATTTTCATTTATGGGAATGTTGAAAAACCCCGCCAACCTTCGCCAAGGCTACGGCCGACAAGCCAGCGGCATTCTCTGGCTTCGCACAGACATGGTCTCCATTCTCCCGTGCTCACATACTGAGAGTACGCTCTGCGCGTGAGAATGGCTGCGGCCTTTCCTTCGGCTCCGCTCAGGACAGGACTGGACGAACCCTTCGGAAAGGATAGGATTTTTTGAACATTCCCTCTCCCTGGTGTTGGTCACCTGCTCTGGAGCGTGTAAGGGCTCCTGGTATGAAATAATCAACAGACCCCTTATTATCGTCTCATGTTTATTGGCTAGATTTCAGCTAGAAGATTTAAGTCTATTGGGGTACTGACCGATACATTAATATAAAGAAATGAAGGATATCCAAAAGAAACGGTTTCCAAAATGGAACGAATGGGAGAATAGCTGAGAGGTAAAATTTTCCAGAGGGATAAGGCATAACCAAGTGGATCTATCAGTTCACATAGCACCAAGTATTGCAGTTCAACGAGAGGATGCCGCATTAGATTGTCTTCCTCTTGGGGTGTGTCTTGTTCGGCAAGATGGGATGGTTACCTTTTGGAATCGATGCCTCGAAGACTGGAGTCATATCATTCGATCGGAAATTCTAGGGCAATCCCTTTTCACAATATTTCCCTGGTTGGCGCATACAGAATATGGAAAATGCCTTCAACAGGTATTTCACGACAGCCAAACATTCACCCTTTTGTCCGAACAACATGGACCATTGTTTTTGTTTGGCTCCGAGCAAAGCGGGGAACGATTTCAGCGGGTGCATATTACCCGCATTCCCTCAGGAGATTTTGAATGTGCTCAGGCCATGATTACCATTGAAGATGTGACGGACCTCTCCCTTCCCAACAAACTGCTTCAAGAGTCCCTGTTAAAGGTGAAACAAGAGCTGAATGTGTGGCGAAGCGCGGAAGCGGCCTTGGGCCGGCTGAACCGGTTTCATGAACTGATATTGCAATCCGCGGGAAATGGCATTTTTGGACTTGATCGAGATGGGAATACGTTATTTGTCAATCCAGCGGCGTCAAGGATGCTGGGGTGGGAGGTCGAGGAGTTGGTGGGGCGGTGCATGCATACGGTTCTGGGCCATCGTTGTCCCATAGGAGATGATGCCGAGGAAAAAAATTGTTTCCTATCCACTCCCCTTCAAGAATGTAAATATCAACAACTCATGGAAGACTGGTTTCGGAAAAAAGATGGAACACGGTTTCCGGTGGAATACCTGGGTACACCCATTGAGGAGGATGGGGAAATCGTAGGAGCAGTGGTGACGTTCAGTGATATTTCCAATCGACGGTTTTTGGAACACGAAGTGATGCGGTATACGATGAAACTTGAAGAAGAAGTCGATCGAAGGACCAATCGTATTCGAGAACTTGAACAGCGTCGGATGGAAGTAGAAAAGCTGGCGGCCTTAGCACAAATTACGGCTGGTGTGGCCCACGAAATCAATAACCCGCTTGCGGGGATCAAAAATTCGTTTCATTTGGTGAAGGGGGCCATTCCTGCTACTTATCCCCGCATTAGTTACGTTGACAAAATCGATAAGGAAATTGATCGAATCACTGGCATTATCAAACGGATGTATCAACTCTATCAGCCTGACCCTGCGGTGCGGCATGCCGTGAATCTTCGGGAACTATTGCAGGATGTCTCCTTAATGGTAGAACCGGTTCTGAAACCGTATCGCAGCACATTGGAAATCGTGTGCCCGCCCTCTTTGCCGTTAATGCGACTACCTGCTCGGGATATTACCCAAGTCCTGTGCAATCTCGTTCAAAATGCGGTTCAGGCTTTTGCCGGGACCCAGACCGTTGGGCTTGAAGTCGAGATGGATGATCGAGAGGTGCGGATCTCCGTCGTGGATCAAGCCGGAGGTATCTCACACGAAATTCTTCCCCATATTTTTGAGCCCTTTTATACCACCAAATCAGTCAGCGGGCAGGGAGGCATGGGATTAGGGTTGTCTGTCTCACGGAGTTTGATCGAAGCCTTAGGCGGACGAATAGAGGTGCAAACGACGGTGAAGAAGGGAAGCCAATTTATCGTGCATCTTCCTCATGTGAAAAGCGACATGGCAGGCCTAGATGAACCATCCAAAACAGTGATAAAGGAGGCTTGTGGCTAATCCAACAAAAATTTTGCTTGCGGATGATGAACAGACCTTTCTCCATTCCACCGCAGATTTACTGCGAGATCAGGGGTATGACTGTGATTGCGCGATCGACGCGAAAGAGGCGGATGCCCTATTGCAACAGACCGAATATGATTTGCTGATCAGTGATATTAATATGCCGGGCAATGGGCAATTGGAATTTCTCAATGCTATTCACGGAGAACAGTTGGGATTGCCAGTCATTGTGATTACCGGGTTTCCCTCGGTTTAAACGGCCGTTCATTCTTTCCGACTCTCAGCGGTTGATTATCTTCAGAAACCGATTAACATCAATGAATTACTGGGGTTAATCGATGCTGCTGTTGAAAAAGGACAATTTATTCGAAGAGTCAGAAAAACCAAGGAAGAGATAAAGTCCCTTATTGGCACCCTTGAAACCTTGGAAAATGTCGGAGCGAATGGCAGGACCAGTCCGGGACAAGATCTTGGGCCTTTGGCTGTCAGTGCCTACCTTGATCAGGCGGTCAGTCATCTTGCCGCTGTGTCCACGGGATTAAAGACTACTCTTGATACGATCAAACACGGAGGGAAGGGAGATGAGGCCGAGTTGAGTATCGGCGGGATTTGTCCGCGTTGCCAGAGTTACCGGGAGGTTCTCTATCATACGGTTCAGGTGTTAACGAAGACCAAAGATGCCTTTAAATCCAAGAGCTTGGGCGAATTGCGTCGACAAGTGGAAACCGTCTTAGAAGATCGGCAAACTCTGATGAAAAAGGCTTAAGATTTTCATGGTGATACCGAAAAGGGTAAACAGCGAGTAAGTCAGACGATGATTGAATGTATGTGCTTAACGACTGGCTGAGGGTCAGGAGTTGAGGCGCAATAATCGGGCTTCCAGCCAAGCAGACAGGATAATCAGACCTGTTGGTTGACGGCATAAAGGAAGGCCCTTCACACAACAGGTGAAGGTCTTGCTTTGCGCCTTTTTTTCCCAAATTAAGCAATGTACGCATGGTTCGTTGTGACAACCCTGGTGCTGAAGATTTTGAAATTCAGTCACCGGTGAATCCTGCGACTGTTTGCGAGCATGATCTTCCCCGGTTTACATCTCCTTGAAAGGAGGTTCCCATGTTCAGTGATCGAATTCTCACCATTACCGATGTGGCAAACTTTTTGAAGATCCCGAAGTCCTCGGTCTACAAACTTATCCATGACGGAGGCTTACCGGCCCACAAGGTTGGAAAACATTTTCGTTTGGTCCAAGATGAAGTGCAGGAGTGGTTGCATCAGGGCGGATTGACGGCCACAAAACTCTAATGAGCATCGGTTCGTTAAGATGATAATGAGGGTGAACATGCCCATGAGGGGCATGATTTCTCTTGAATGTGCTGCCTGAGGTCATCCCTTTAGGATAGCCCAATTTTGCATCCATATTCAGCGAGGGTTCTTTATTAAGAGTCCGGCTCTTCACTTTCTCTGGCTATGACTGATTTGTCCTCAAACCACACCTCCTGCGATTCATTTTCTTCGTCTATGGTTGATCCGGATGAGAGGGGTCTCCAGGCTCGTCTGATCGTGGAACAGGCGTTGGATGCCATTGTCACGTTTGATGCCAAGGGCATCATTAGCCAATGGAACCCACAAGCCGAACGGCTGTTTGGATGGAATGAGCATGAAGTGATTGGCCGATCCTTTATGGATGTGGTGCTCGCTTCGCAATATCGCGACAGTTATTCACGAGGTATCCAACGCTTTCTGGAGGCCGGGGATAAGACGTTACTCAACAGGCGAGGGGAAACCCTTGCTCTTGATCGGGAAGGGTCGGAATTTCCCGTAGAAATGTCCTTATGTCCGTTAAACTTAGGAGAAACCTTTTCTTTTAGCGCCTTCTTGAGAGATATTCGTGAGCGTCGCCAATCTGAGCGGGCGTTACTTCGTGAGACCATGTTGGTGCAATTGCATCAGGGGGTTGCCTCCGCCGCGAATGAAGCTCCTACCGTGGAGCTGGCACTGGAGTCGAGTTTGAATTGGGTATGCTCGCTACTAGGCTGGTCCGTTGGGCATGTATGGGTATATAGCAAAGACGAGAATCGTCTGGTCTCCACAAAAATTTGGTTTCTCGATCATCCCAGCCGTTACCAAGCGTTTTGTTCAGCCACAGAAGTGCTGAACCTCAAGTCCGGGGAAGGCCTGCCAGGACAAGTCTACCAAAGCCGACAAGCGATTGTGACTCAGCACATAGGCCAGGATTTGATCTCAGCACGATCAGCGATCGCGGAGTCAGCGGGGTTGGTCTCCAGTTTTGCTTCACCCATCGTCGTTGGGGTGGACGTCGTGGCCGTGATGGAGTTTTTCTCGGATAAGCAGGAAGAGTTGGACGATCGGCTTTTGGATTCTATGGTATCCGTAGGCGTGCAACTTGGACGGGTCATTGAGCGAAAAGAAGTCCAAGAAGAACTGGTACGAGCCAAAGAGGCGTCTGAAGCCGCAGTTCGGACCAAGTCTGAGTTTCTTGCCAATATGAGCCATGAAATCCGCACACCGATGAATGGAGTCATTGGTATGACGGGCCTTCTACTTGATACCAGTCTCTCCGCGGAACAGCGCGATTTTGCCGAGACCGTGAGAAATTCCGCTGAAGCTCTGCTGACCATCATTAATGATATTTTAGATTTTTCCAAAATCGAAGCCGGGAAGCTGGATCTTGAAATTATCGACTTTGACCTTCGTGTGGCCGTTGAAGAAGTCGTGGAGTTATTGGCTGAAAAAGCGGATGCGAAAGGCATCGAACTTGCCTGTTTGTTGCATTCCGATATTCCTCATGAATTGAAGGGGGATCCTGGACGGCTTAGGCAAGTGTTGATCAATCTCGTGGGCAATGCCATTAAGTTCACGGAGCATGGTGAAGTGGTGGTTCGTGTGAATAAAGTTCACGATAGTCAGGAGGGTACGGTTCTGCGTGTGGAAATCGCTGACACAGGGATTGGTATTCCAGAGGAACATCAATCTCGACTGTTTCAGTCCTTCACTCAGGCCGACAGTTCCACCACTCGGAGATATGGAGGCACGGGGTTAGGGTTGGCCATCTGTAAGCAGTTAGTTGGCCTGATGGGTGGACAGGTTGGTTTCAACAGTGAAGCGGGAAAAGGCACCACGTTCTGGTTTACGGTGTGTTTGGAACCCGTGGCTCAGATAACGGAACCGTCTAATGGTGGAGACCGAGGCACGTTAAAAGGCTTACGTGTTTTAATCGTGGACGATAATGCCACGAACCAAAAAATATTAGAATATTATGTCAAGGCCTGGGAAATGCAGAGTGTCAGTGTGCTGGATGGATCATCGGCGTTGGAGGTGCTTCATCAGGCGACAGCGAATGGCCAAGCGTTTGATTTAGCGCTCCTGGATATGCAGATGCCGAAAATGGATGGGCTGACCTTAGCTCAAATCATTCAACAGGATCCTGTGTTGTCTGGGCTCAAACTGGTCATGTTGACGTCATTGGGGCGTCGGGGCGATGCAGAAAAGGCGAAACAAGTCGGTGTGGCCGCGTACTTAACCAAACCCATTCGGCAGGTGGTGCTCTTCAACAGTCTAAGAATGTTGGTGGGAGGAGAGGGGCAAGGCGCGAGTAAGGAGCCCCAGCTCGTTACGCAGCATACCGTAAAAGAAGTACATCGAAGGGATACGGCTCACATCCTATTGGCTGAAGACAATCTGGTTAATCAAAAAGTTGCAGTCCGGATGCTCGAACGTATGGGATTTCATCCCGACGTGGTCAAAAATGGCCGTGAAGCTGTGAAGGCCTGGCAGCAAGGAACCTATCACTTGATCCTCATGGATTGCCAAATGCCTGAAATGGATGGATTCGAGGCGACGGGAGAGATTAGAAAACGAGAAGAGTCGCTGGTTGCTAGTCGCTCGTCGCTAGCAAAAAATGAGGAATCGTCAGTCGGAGATGGCCAGCGACCAGCTACTAGCGACCAGCGACGCATTCCCATTATCGCCATGACTGCGAATGCCATGAAAGGTGATCGCGAAAAATGTTTGGAAGCTGGCATGGACGATTATATCGCCAAGCCGGTGAAGCCTGAAATTCTCGAGGAAATGGTTCTTCGATGGCTGCCCAAGCCTTCGACGGGACTGGAAGAGTCTTTTGCCGGGTGCCTCGATGAGCAGGTACTTCAGGATTTAGAATCTTTGGGAGATGAAGAACAGCCTGATTTTCTCCAAGTCGTGATTCAACAATTTTTGGATGATCAAACAAAACATATGACGGCGGTGGCTACGGCCATCGAAGAGAAAGATCCCATGGCTCTGCGAAAGGCGGCGCATTCATTGAAGGGAAGCAGTTATAATGTGGGGGCTCGATCCTTAGCCAACAGTGCCATGGAATTAGAACAATTAGGCGCAGCCGGTGGCCTTGATGGAGTCGATGTGCTGTTTGCCACTTTTCAAAAAGAATGTGGTCGGGCCCGCCGAGCCCTTGAACAGCGGTTAGTCGCTCAATCCGTAGGGTCATCCTGAGCCTCCTTTTTTCCTCCTCTTCGATTTCGAATTATCCTAGAAATAACCGTTGGATCATAACGGTCCCTCCAAACTCCTGGTGCATCAGGTACAAGACAAGACGGTTTTTCCTCCGAAGTGTCCCCGACTGCATTGCGGCCAACCGTCGTTTCTTGGTTCACCAATTACCTCGCAGGGTATTCATCCAGAATTTATCTTGCAGGGGCGTTACCCGACATCAAATAAATTCCCAACAAATCTATCCTTGCGGCTTCCTTCGTCCAATCAACATTTCCATTCTATCTTCTCAAGCCTTACAGCCTGTGTTATACACAGTGCGTCTCAATGGCTGCATGTGATTCGCGGCCTTAAACAACACCGAATTTCTTTCTCAACCTAAACACCTATGGCGATTCTCCCTTACCGAACAACTCCTGTCGTGACTGACCGCATGCCGACGGCCATTCCGTTTTTGGTCATGAACGAGGCTGCCGAGCGGTTTAGCTATTATGGCATGCGTGCCATTTTAGTGGTGTTTATGACCGACTACTTACTCAACTATGAGGGTATGTCCGATGTCATGGGGGAAGCGGAAGCACGGAAGTATTTTCACCTCTTTGCTTCGGCCGTGTATTTTTTTCCGGTCGTGGGGTCGTTGGTTGCGGATGTGTTTTGGGGAAAGTTTCGGACCATTGTGGTCTTGTCGATCGTGTATTGTCTTGGCCATCTGGCATTGGCAGTGGATCATACACGTCTCGGCCTGGCCATCGGATTAACGCTCATTGCCATCGGGTCTGGTGGGATAAAGCCCTGCGTGTCGGCCAATCTCGGCGATCAGTTTGGAGTGGGGAATGGGCATTTAATTTCCAAGGCATTTTATTGGTTTTATTTTTCTATCAATCTTGGGGCTGGGATTTCTACCCTGTTGACTCCTTGGCTCTTACACCATGTTGGGCCACAAGTGGCCTTTGGAGTGCCAGGTTTACTGATGCTCTTAGCGACTTGGGTGTTTTGGCTAGGACGGTGGCAATATGTCCACATTCCACCAAAGGGAAAGGCCTTTCTTGGAGAATTGATGGCTCCTGACAGTCTTCAGGCTATTTGGAAGTTGACTCCTATTTTTCTTTTTTCCGCATTTTTCTGGTCGCTGTATGATCAGACGGGTTCGGCGTGGGTTCTCCAGGCGAAGCACATGGATCGTCTCTGGATGGGGATTGAGTGGTTGCCGTCTCAAATCCAGGTGGTGAATCCGTTCCTTATCATGGTCTTGATCCCGATTTTTTCTTATGGGATCTACCCCATGCTAGACAAAATCTTTCCCCTCACTCCATTGCGTAGGATAGCCATTGGATTTTTTGTGACGGTTTTTGCGTTTGTGTTGTCAGCGCAAATCGAACTGCAAATCGCGGAAGGACTTCACCCCAACATCGTGTGGCAACTCCTGGCTTTTTTGGTCATCACGTCCGCCGAAGTTATGGTGTCGATCACCTGTTTGGAGTTTTCCTATACCCAAGCTCCAAGAGCCTTAAAGTCCGTGGTGATGGCGCTATTTCTCCTCTCCATTTCACTTGGCAATGCGTTTACTTCCCTCGTGAACTACTTCATTCAAAATGCGGATGGCAGCGTCATGTTAGATGGTGCTTCCTACTATTGGTTTTTTGCCGGGGTCATGTTGTCGGCTTCTTTGCTGTTTATCTGGGTCGCTCAGCGGTATCAAGGAAAGACCTATCTTCAAGGGGAGGAGGCCTAAGGGTGGTGCGGATTTTATCCTGTGGATAAGCTGTTCCTTTTTATTGTCCCTATACCTGAGCGGGAATTTTTCATCTTGACACGATTTTATCTTTATTTTAACAGGGTTTTCCGATCTTTAAGCTCAAAAGTCCTTATCAATACAGGTGTTTTGAATTCTCAATGTTGTTGGACCGTTATAGGCCTAGGGAATGAAATATTTAAAATTTCTGAGGTTACAAAACCAGCGTGAATGGCTGTGAATTTGAAGGGGATAACTGAGAGGCCTGATAGTGAAAGGGGAAGGGATTTGAAGAAGAATCGAAGGTCTTTCAACCCTTAGATTGTTGACTGAGATAGACGATCTGGTTGACTCGGAAGGCCTCGGTGTACTGGTCGGGTGTGATGTATTGGGAATGGAAACACCGACCGTCAAAAATCATAAGTCGATTGGGTTTCATTTCAATGAGCTTGAGCAATTCCCAGTATAGGTTCCCTTCGTTGATGTAGGTATTCTGTCGATTTGCGAAGAGCGGGTTGAAAATCATACTGTTCTGAAAATTCTCATAACCCTCTGCACTGTTCAAAAATTCTTCACTGAGTTCTAATCTATCGGCCAGGTCTCGAATCTGTTGATCGGGGACAATAGCGACTCGTTCCAATTCCGTTGGTCGATGTCGGTAGAGCCCGGTCCCCCCGACACAGGTGTCAGCCGGGTTCAAATAGACCATGGCCGTAATGTCCTGGTCGATATGGGGCTGACGTTGCCCAATATTCAGCGCATAGTTGTTGTTCGTGATTCCTTGGAAGACCCCAGGTTGTGGATCAAAAAATGGATACAGGGGAGTCCCCCAGAGTTTGCTAATTTTTTCAAAAAGGGGTTGGGTATCGATGTTAATTGAGGCGCGGACGCCAGGAAAATTTCCCACGATTTCAAATCGATCAGTGTAGGGTAATTCCAGGGCAAGTTGGAGTGCCTGATCAGGGTGTTGATAAAAATCGTCCGCGATGACGACTTTATGGCCACACTCGCCCACATAATCTGTGGTGACCCTGCAATGTGGATTTATAGTAAGAGCCTCAGGATGCGCAGGCATAGGTAGTCCAATGGCATCAAAATGTGAGTGATTATGGTGCGCTTTCTCGACGGCCTACGTCAATTCGGGTTTCTACCAGAGTGGATCTTCTTAGGGCCTGTTGAATATTTTATTCCCAAGACCCATAAATGCGCCAGAGAGATGGTCAACATCAGGGAGAGGGAATGTTCAAAAAATCCTATCCTTTCCGAAGGGTTCGTCCGGTCCTGTCCTGAGCGGAGCCGAAGGAAAGGCTGCAGCCCTTTGGACGCGCGGAGCGTACTCTCAATACGTGAACACGGCAAAACGGCGACACCTTGTCTGTGCGAGCCGCTTCGGCAAAGCCAGAGAACGCCGCTGGCGTCTTTTTTCAACATGCCCTTTTAGGATTTTCTCATCGTCACAGCAGAGAGGTATGCTAGAATGACAGTGAAGTGCATGAAGGTTCTTCCCGGGCATTTGATTCACCCGCGAGGGAGAGTCTTTGAGGAGGGAAGAGGTTATGGCCGTCCCCTATCGTGATGTGCTGAGCAATATTCGACTGGCTTTTCCCCAGCCGGTTTCAGATCGTGTCCACGATTCATATTTTGTCCATAGTGTGATGCGAGCGATGGATGAAGTCGATTCCCTCAAAAGCGAATGTCCTATTCTTGGCGAGCGTCTCCCACTGGACTATAGCCTCGCGCGTCAAGCTATTATGCCTGAACACGGCATGACAACCGAACAGGTGACGAGTGAATTGGTCACCTATTGTTCCGGGTTGGCTATCCCTGGACATCCGCAAACGCAACAGAATGTTGTGCCTCCGCCAACAATTTCCTCGTTGATCGGTGTTCTGCTCGCGTCACTCTATAATCCCAACCTGTCGTGGGATGAATACAGTCACCGTTTATCCATGGCTGAGGTGGAAATGGTGTCTATAGCCTCGCGATTATTGGGCTATGATCCGACCAGGGCCAATGGATTTTTTACGTTTGGCGGAACGGGGACAACGTTGTATGGAGTCAAGGTTGGCTTAGAAAAAGCCATTCCTGGCGCCATGAAAAATGGCGTGACTGAGGCGGCGGTGATCTTTGCGAGCGATGCGAGCCACTATTGTCGTTACAATATCGCTGGATGGTTGGGGTTGGGCTCAAGGCATTTAATCACGATTCCCACCGATAGTCGAAATTCAATGAACCTCAGTCTTCTTCGCGACCAGGCCAGAGCGGCCCTCCGAGGTGGACAACGTATCGCCGCTATCATTGCCACACTCGGGACTACTGATGCGTTTGGACTTGATGACATTGCTGGGATCGTAGCACTGCGCGACGAGCTTGTTGAAGAATTTCAGCTTTCCTATCGACCACATATTCATGCCGACGCCGTGATTGGTTGGGCGTGGTCTGTGTTTAATGATTATGATTTTGAGGCCAATCCGCTGGGATTTCGTCCGCGAACGATTCGAGCCTTAGCCGGGGCTCGCCATCATATTGCGCAGGTGAATCTTGCGGATAGCATTGGCATCGATTTTCACAAGCCAGGATTCGTTCCCTATATCTCCAGTCTCGTCTTGTTCCGAAATGGTGAAGACATTGATTTGTTAAAGAGACCTCATGAACAGATGCCCTATCTGTACCAATTTGGCGAGCATCGACCTGGCATGTTTACGATTGAAACTTCTCGGTCTGGTGCGGGCATCTTAGGAGCGCTAGCCAATATGAAACTGTTTGGCAAGCAAGGTTTACAAGTGATTATTGGCCATATCGTGGAAATGGCCCAGCTTCTTCGTGAGCATCTGGAGGGCCATGACTGTACTACAGTCTTGAATCGGGATAATTTCGGAACCGTGACGCTGTTCCGTGCCTATCCGCCTGGGGTGGATACGTTTCGTATTAAACAGAAAGAGATGAAGGATAAAGCCTATCGCGACCTGTTGCTGACGTATAACGAATATAATCGAAAGGTGTTTCACTATGTGCATACCGAGGCCATGGCTGGTCGGGGGGCCGTGCTTTCATTAACAGACTGTTATCGTTATACGGATTACGGTGAGCCTCTTGTGGCCTTGAAGTCGTTTATCCTGTCCCCTTTTGTGGATGAGGACATTATTGAAGTAATTGTAAAAAAAGTATTGGAGGCACGAGAGAAAATAGAGGTCTGAGGAGGAACGCGAGACCTTCCGTCCCAACACGTTAATGAGAGTGATCCGAGACCATGTCCAAAAATCGAGGGGCAAGGGTCCGACTTTGAATCATTAGGAACCCGCGTTCTCCATGTTCACGGTAATTGAGATTGGCTTCGGTTGCATTTCCCCGCCACGTATTTTCTTGGTTTAATCCTCGTACCATGGATCCTGGCCTATGGATCACGGGGCCATAATGACTCGTGAGGTATTTCATAATGGCGTGATGAGAGGATTCGCCATGGTAGCGAATCATGACGCGCGCAAATTGGTGATCGATGGTCAGAAGACGCAGTGCCTCGACCGTGGTGTCGGCGAATCGTAATGAATTTTCCTTAAATTGATAGGCTTGAACTCTGTCGTCCTGGTCGATGAGCGTAAGTTGGCTTAGTGTATGAAGAGGGATGCCCCACTTTAATCCTTCAAAGCCTTCAGGATCATTGGGAATCGGACTAATAGCTTGGGAGGAAGGTGAAAGAATAACAAGGAAGAGTGAGACGAAGAAGAGAGAAATGAGAAGTCGATGACCGTTCATACCAAAACCAGGTGGACCCTACCACGTGGCCAATCCGGAAGGCAACGTCATTTGCCGTGGTGCGAATTATGGGTAAACAAAAAATAAGAAACGGGCTAGGTAGTTGAAGAATGGCGTGTTGTGGAGTGGCCGTTTACGCGGCAGAGTTTGCAGAAAGGGGTACAGAGTGCATGGCTTCTTTCCCATTCATGGATTCGTTGGAAAAGTCAGCCCATTCGAAATCGTGAGATCCAATGAGGATCCAGGTTTCTGGATTGTCAAGAATCATTTGGACTAATTGATTATGCAAAAAATGCCCTGAACGATCCGCAAAAATATGTCCAATGATCGGGACACCCAACAAGGAAATATCCCCAATGAGGTCTAAGACTTTATGCCGAACACATTCATCAGGAAATCGAAGGCCTTGCTCGTTGAGAATGCCTGATTCGGAAAACACGATTGTGTTGTCTAAGGATCCACCTTGACCAAGCCCTCTGGCCCACAACGCTTCGATTTCATGTGAAAAGGCAAATGTTCTGGCCTCCGCAATGTGGTCTTGGAAGGTTTCAGGTGACCACTCATATTCATACGTTTGTTGTTGGATTAGTGTGTGATCGTATTCAATGGAATAGGTAATCTTCGGAGTGGTCGAGGGAAGAACCGAAACCCCACGGCGATGATCGCCAACATGGAGGGGCTTGACGATTTTGAGATAGGTCCGAGGGCGTTCTTGGGAAACGATGCCTGCGGCATGGATCATCTTGACAAATGCGGCGGCGCTGCCATCCATCGCCGGAACTTCTTCGGAATCAATATCAATATAGGCATTGTCGATAGACATGCCCCAAAGAGCCGAGAGAACATGCTCAGTCGTTTGAATCTGAAAGCCGTTCGATCCAATGGTCGTGCAAAGTTCCATTGGGCGAATATTGCGAATAGAGGCTTGGCAAGATTCCATGTGCCCATTCGCTTTTCTGCGGAACACAATTCCTGAATCAACCGGTGCTGGTGAGAGCGTCACTTTAGACGGTTTTCCGGAATGTAAGCCAATGCCTTCCAATGAAATATTTTGCCTCAATGTTTTTTGCACGTGCATAGCTCCTATTCTCGGAATTTCAGAGTCTATTACTTTAATGCAAAACGCAGGCCACAATTAAAATGCAGTAATTTGTCGTAACTTGTTGAAAATATGTTAAAAGTAAAAATTAAAATTAAAAGTATGATGTGAAAAGTCAATATGAGTGTTGCGAAAATGATACATTATTGTGGGCTCGAAAAGCGTTTATGTTGAAGCTAGAAAGGGTTCTTTCAAGTAGCGAATGGATTCGGGAAGAAAGTGTATGCTCTGCCCCCCAAGTAATCCCGCAATAATTCCTCGATGTTTCTTATTCAGGCCGGATTCGATGATGGCCTCTAGATATATTTTCCACTTCACGGTTTCCTCATGTGACATTTGGTGTTGTTCATCCGTCGTTTGCTCGCGGAGACGTGTCGCAAGGCAACTCAAGGCTTTTTCCACGCTGTCATAGGGAGGAGCCAATTGCAGGCATTGGTAGAATAATTCAAGGTTTTCCCGAAATTCTATTAAGAAGGTTTGGACTTCCGGAGATGCTTTCACTTATTCCCTCCTCTTGGAACGGGCGGAAGTATATCAAAAGCAGTCAGCCGGTGTCTCTCCCACCACCGAAAAAATGAATATTCGGGGTTTTTGCAAATTCAATGACGGAGATGATGAATGAAATCGTATTGAAGAAAGGCAAGTGTCAAAAGTAGTTGATTAAATGGAGGAAAATGTCGGTGCTGATAGTGAAATAGCTAGAAGAAAAAGGGAAGCGGCGACTCTATTTACTCCGAGTTGCTAAATCTGTCTAAATCGTTTTCTTGCCCGATCATGACCAACACGTCTCCCTTTTCAATGAGGTCAGTAGAGGAGGGGGTGAAATTAAACGATTCTTCTCGCATGAGGCGTCCCTTGATCATGCGCTTGACCTGCTTTTTGATGCCGATCACATTGAGATTGTGTTGTTCACGGATTTTCGATTCTTCGATGCTTAAGCCGGAAAATCGATCTGGTACAGTAATTTCTTCGATACTGTAACCTGGAGCCAATTCTAAATATTCCAACACTTTTGGTGATATGATGCGATGGGCCAGTCGAATAGCTGCATCCCGTTCCGGGTAGATGACTTCCGAAACCCCAAGATTGCTGAGAATCTTCCCGTGGGTATTGGTCACGGCTTTGGCAATGATTGATTTTACACCCATTTCTGCCAGCGTTTGGACGATGAGGATGCTGGCTTCAATATTTTCGCCGATACTCACCACGGCGATATCAACATTCTGCACGCTGACCGCTTTGAGTGCGCGCTCATCCGTGGCATCACATTGAACCGCGAACGTGGCGATGTCACTGATAGCCTGGATCTTCGATTCCTCACTATCGATGGCCAGCACTTCGCAGCCTTTTTGAACCAGGGTTTCAGCCACGCTATAGCCAAACCGGCCTAAACCAATCACAACAAATAATCGCTTCATAGCAATCCTTCAAACGTGAAAGTGAGACATGAGTTGTGACAAATCAACTTGGCGGCGCGTCAGCTGTGGGTGTTGGGTTCTCTGATGATTTGGCAGCTTGAAGGAAAGGGGAGATTAGGTCAATGGGCACGGGAAATAAAATAGTCGAATTTTTATCACTCGCAATGCTCATAATGGTCTCCATGTACCGTAATTGGAGCGAGGCAGGATTTTGACTCAAAATATTGGCGGCATCGGATAAGCGCTGGGATGCCTGAAATTCCCCTTCGGCGTGAATGACTTTCGAACGCCGTTCCCGTTCGGCTTCGGCTTGTCGCGCGATGGCTCGCTGCATTTCCTGAGGCAGGTCAACATTTTTGACTTCAACCGTAGTGACTTTGATGCCCCAGGGCTCCGTTGCTTGGTCAATAATGCGTTGAAGTTCGGCATTAATTTCATCGCGTTTGGAAAGGAGATCATCGAGTTGGCTTTGTCCCAGTACGCTACGCAACGTCGTTTGCGCAATCATTGACGTGGCATAGTAGTAATCTTCAACATCGACAATGGCTTTTTCGGCATCGACCACACGGAAATAAATCACCGCATTAACTTTGACCGAAACATTATCCTTGGTGATGACATCCTGCGGCGGAACATCCATGGTCACAGTTCTGAGACTGACCCGAACCAATTTGTCGACCAACGGAATAATTATCAGGACCCCGGGCCCATTCTTTCCCACAATGCCACTAGCCAAGCGTCCAAACCGGAAAATGACCGCTCGCTCATATTCTCGTAAGACATAGAACCCTTTCGCGATAATGATGATCAAGCCGAACAAGACGATTAACATCGTGGTTGGATTAAACGTCGCTCCCATGTCAGAGTCCCTCTCTTTGAGGAAGAACAGGCTTCACATGAAGTTTCAGTCCTTCAATTTGTGTTACTTCGATTTCCTGTCCGGCCGAGATCGGAGAAGAACTGACGGCATCCCATAATTCGCCATGAACGAATATTTTTCCATTGGGAGAGAAATTGGTTTTGGCTAGCCCGATCAGACCGACCATGCCTTCGCTACCCGTTGTGGTGCGACCGCGTAACGCTTTCACGCCAAATCTCACCACGAAGAAGGTAAAGCCAAGTGCCAGCCCGACCATTGGAAGAATCACGGACCAGGAGATTTGATAATACGGAAAATCCGGATTCATGAGCATCAAGGATCCCAGGATCATGGACGTCACACCCCCAATCGCCAGGAGTCCGAAGCTGGTCACGGTCACTTCCAGGATCAACATGACAATTCCCAAAATAAACAACAAGACTCCCGCATAGTTAACGGGGAGTGATTGGAGTGAATAAAACGCAAGGATCAGGCTGATGGCACCAACGACTCCTGGCAAAATCGCGCCAGGATTGTAGAGCTCAGCAATTAATCCGATCGTGCCAATCGTCATCAATACGTAGGCGATATTCGGATTACTGATCACTTGTAAGGCGTTTAGACGCCAACTCATGGGAAAGGATTGTCGCGGAGCACTTTTCGTTTTCAGTGTTACCGTCTGCGCTCCCATCTCTACTTTCCATCCGTCAAGTTGTTCCAGTAACTCGTCGAGATTCTGAGCAATCAGGTCAATCAGACCAAGCTTTTTCGCCTGGGTAGCCGAAGCCGAAACACTTTTCCGTACAGCGTCTTCCGCCCATTTGGCATTCCGTCCACGTCGCTCCGCAATGGATCGAATATAGGCTGCCGCGTCATTTTCCACTTTTTCCTTCATCGCATCGTCCATCTCGGCTCCACCCATGGCGACTGGGTGGGCGGCGCCAATATTGGTTCCGGGAGCCATGGCTGCAATATGCGCCGCCAAAGTCAGGAACACGCCTGCCGAAGCCGCGCGACCGCCGGTTGGAGACACAAATACGACGATGGGAATCTGAGATCCGGTTATGTCCTTAATCATGTCGCGCATGGAAGTGTCGAGTCCGCCGGGAGTATCCAGCTGGAATACGAGAAGTTGTGCGTGTTGTTCCTCGGCATGATCAATGGCTTCATGAAGATATTCAGCTGCGACAGGATTAATAATGCCCTCATAGGTCGCCGTGATGATTGGGCCATTCTGGGAAAGGGTCAGGCTGGGAGTGCACAGGAAGAAAAGAAACCCAAGAAGGAGTACGGGAAACAAAGCAGGTGGGTAAAGAACTCCCATGTTTTAGATCAGTAACAGACCACAGACAGCCTCAAAAGCTCCCCGTCAATAGGAGAAAAACCTCTTACAGAAATGATCTTACGACCCAACCCGGGAGGTGTCAAGAAATCATTCAGGTGAGTGATGCATGCGGACTCTTTGGACGGCCGTTCTTGGAATCCACGAAAGGGCTATCTAGAAGGACAGGCGATGAAAGTATTTGAATCTGGCAATCGCGTACATGTCGTTGATAACAAGGGGCGGCACTAGGCGCTTACCTTTACTCGTCAGGCCAAGGGGCATCTGCCACGAACTTCTCAATTGTGGCATCCACGACCCCGAAGACCTTGGGGCCGAAATAATAGCTTTGAAAGTCAAACCTCCACCAAGCAATCTTCAAAACGCGTGACCAAAACTTCAAGACCTTGCACCGGGTTGAGACCCTGAAGATGTTCAGAGTCTCTCAGGTTTGGGAATAATTCTATGCAGGGTTTCTCCCCTGCAGACGAGGAAATTTTGTTTCGGCAACAGTGCCCAAACCATTCTCTCCCGTGCGCGGCCCCCCGCCTTCGCGGGGGCAGGCTCTACGGGTCCCTCCGTTTCCGTCCCGAATACGATGGCTCAGGAACTCGCTCTGCTCAAATAGCCCTCGCAAAAGAAGTCGATTCGGGACGGAGACTCCGCTGCACCCAAGGCGGGGCCCTACTTCAGATACTTCTCAAAGGTTCAAACTGGAAATGGGAAAGGCGAACCTACGACATCTGACTACGCATGCCTGCCTGTTCGCAGTAACCGCCGTATGTCTAGCGGGTTAAAGTCCCGTCCAAGGAAATGTCCGTACCCCTTGGTAGCATGAGGAAGCGGTGTCGTAGTAACGCGGGGTCGTCAGGTTCCACACCGCAACAGAGCAGGCCGTAACGCACATGAACCGATGAGTAGCCTCGTAAACGAAATGGAGACGCAGACCCTGTGGGCAGAAGGGGAAGGCCGCTGGGTCGATCATGCGCTGTCGGAGCAAATCGGAGTCTTCGCTCCCGTGACATTGACCGAGTTGTTAAGCGACCCAAAACTTCCTTCTTCTGCACGCAAGCACATCTTGGATATTCCACTGCTTTCTCTTGCCGATGGGTTTTGGGAACGAGCCGCCTCCTTCCGAGCAAAAGTTCTGGCTCGAGGCTAAAAGGCTAGGCTCGCTGATAC
>Ga0114931_10003655_pt1 | contig 19385 bp, 13 predicted proteins | sample 2SBtaG_FD_89579 | JGI IMG/M metagenome (GOLD analysis project Ga0114931, IMG submission 89579) | Deep subsurface microbial communities from Kolumbo volcano to uncover new lineages of life (NeLLi) - 2SBTROV14_V59a metaG | ecosystem: Environmental > Aquatic > Marine > Volcanic | place: Kolumbo...
CTCTGCGACGCCGCTCTGTCGCCGCAGCGCGCGCCGCGCCACCTCTCTGCGACGCCGCCCGTCGCCGCAGCGCGCGCCGCGCCACCTCTCTGCGACGCCGCCCGTCGCCGCAGCGCGCGCCGCGCCACCTCTCTGCGGCGCCGCTCCGTCGCCGCAGCCCGCGCCGCACAGTCGCCGCAGCCCTCGCCGCCGCGATCCTATTCGCCAAGCGCAGAGCGACGCGATCCGGCGCGCCGCATCGCCCGGAGCCGAGCCGAGCCGTCGCAGCGCTATTCCCCGGCTCCCGCCACGGCGCCGCCCACCCACTGGATTAGCCGCGCTCGGCCGCCACACCCCTCGACCCAAACAAACAAAACCTTCGGCTCTTCGGCACCTTCGAGTGGAGCTCCCCGCCGCCTAGAACGCGTTGTGGCCGGTCAGCGCCTTGCCCAGAACGAGCGTGTGCACCTCGTGGGTGCCTTCGTAGGTGTAGACGCTCTCGAGGTTGAGCATGTGGCGGATGACGGGGTACTCGAGCAGGATGCCGTTGCCACCGAGGATGCTGCGGGCGGTGCGGGCGCACTGCAGCGCGACGCGGACGTTGTTCCGCTTGCAGAGTGAGACCTGCTCGGGGCGGATCCTGCCGTTCTTGTCCTTCATGCGGCCGTAGTGCAGCGCGAGGATGTCGCCCTTGATGATCTCGCTGGCCATCTCCACCAGCTGCTCCTGGATGAGCTGCTTCTTAGCGATCGGGCCGTCGAACTGCACGCGGTTCTGCGCGTAGCTGACGGCCGTCTCCAGGCAGCTCTTGGCCGCGCCGAGCGCGCCCCAGGCGATGCCGAAGCGCGCCTGCGAGAGGCAGCCGAGCGGTGCGCCCAGGCCCTGCTTGTTCGGCAGCATGTTCTTCGCGGGCACACGGCACTCGTCGAGTACGATCTCGCCTGTCTCGCTCGCGCGCAGGCTCATCTTGCCGTGGATGCGCGGCGTCTCGAAGCCCTTCGTGTCGCGCTCCACGATGAAGCCGCGGATCGACTCGGGGCCGCCGTCGTCGACCTTGGCCCAGACGATGGCGAGGTGCGCCAGCGGCGAGTTGGTGATCCACATCTTGGTGCCGCTGATGACGTACTCGTCGCCGTCCTTCTTCGCGCGCGTCATCATCGAGCCGGGGTCGGAGCCGCTGTCCGGCTCGGTCAGGCCGAAGCAGCCGATGAGCTTTGCCTGTGCCATCTCGGGCAGGTACTTCTGCTTCTGCTCATCGCTGCCGTAGGCGTAGATGGAGTGCATGGCGAGCGAGCCCTGCACGCTGACGAAGCTCCGGAGGCCGCCGTCGCCGTACTCGAGCTCCTGCAAGAGCAGGCCGTACTGCACCGCGTTCATGCCTGCGCAGCCGTAGCCCTGGATGCTCGCGCCCAGTAGACCCATCTCGGCGATCTCCGGGATGAGATCGACCGGGAACTGTTCCTTTTCGAACAGCTCGGCAGCGCGCGGCAGGAAGCGCTCGCGCACGAAGCGCCGCACCGTGTCGCGGATCATCTTCTCGTCGTCGCTCAGGTGGGCGTCCAGGGCCGACAGCGCGTCCAGGGTCATGCTTTCCATGCCGGAGCGTCTAACACGGCTCGGCCCCGGAATCAGGCCGCCCGGCCGCCGCAGCTGACCGCGATCGCCCGGAACTGGGCCAATTGGGCCGGGCGTCGCTACCAACGGGGGAGCGTCATGACTGCGCGCGTCGCGACACTGGGCGTCGTGCTGGCGTCGGCCCTGCTGGTGAGCTGCCCGATGGCGGAGCGGTCCACGATCGGGGCCATCCGAGCCGGCTCGCCGAGCCCCGCCCCGGGGCAGGCCATCGTTCCGCCTGCCGCGCCAAACGGCGCGCGGCGCCCCCGGGACGAGCACCCCGTTTTCGTGCTGCAGCCGACGGTCCGGCAGCTCGGCGCTTCCGAGCGCGGCAGCTGGCCCGCCCCGACGCCGGAAGAGCTGGCCGACCTCGGCGCCGCGCTGCCCGACAGCGCGCCGGCCACCTCGAGCTCGGCCGCGCCCGCCCCCGGCGCACCCGGCGGCGCCGACCAGCTGCTCGACCAGGACCCGCGCCGCGGCATGCTGCACGCGGTCGGCCCCGCCGGCGGCCTCGACCCCGATCGCGTGTTGGCAGCCACCGCGAAGGAGACGTTCGTCTACTCGCGCCCGGACTGGAAGTCGCGCCGGCTCGGCTATCTGCGCGCCGGGGCGGTAGTGGCGCGCGGCGCCGAGCCGGTCGGACACTCTGGATGCAGCCAGGGTTGGTACAGCGTCGCTCCGGAGGGCTATGTCTGCGTCGGCAAGATGGCGACGCTCGACGTGGACGACCGGGTCGTACAGGCCGAGCGCACGCGTGCCGACCGTCACGCTGCGCTGCCCTACCGCTACGGCGAGTCGCGCTTCCCGACGCCGCCCTTGTACACGCGCGTGCCCACGAAGAAGCAGCAGCTCGCCACCGAGCCCGATCTCGCGCGCCATCTCGATCTCCGCGCCCGGGCGTGGAAGGACGCGCCGTTCGGTCCGGTGCCGGCCGTGCTCGCCGACGGTCGCCCCGCCCCGACCTTCAGCGGCTACGGCCGCGACGCAAGTAGGGTCTCTACCGGGAACGCCCTGGTCAAGAGCGGCTTCGCGTTCCTCGACTTCTTCGAGGCAAACGGCCGCCGCTGGGGGCTGACGACGGATCTGGACGTGATGCCGCTCGACAAGCTGCGCCCCGTCGAGTCGAGCAGCTTCCACGGGCTCGCGCTGGACCGCACGACGACGCTGCCGGTCGTCTTTGTGCGTTCGCGCGGCGCGTGGCTGTACGACGGCGATCCGCACCACGGGTTGAAACAGGCCCGGCAGATCGGCTACCGTGAGGCGCTACCCATCAGTGGAAAGAGCGCGCGAATCGGTGGCGCGCGCTTCCTCGAGACGACCAGCGGGCAGTGGCTGCGAGACGATCACCTGGTGCGTGTTGGTCCGATGAAGCACCGTCCCGGCTGGGCGAGCCCCGGGCGGACCTGGATCGACGTGTCGATCCTGAAGCAGGCGCTGATCGCGTACGAGGGCACCACGCCCGTGTACGTCACGCTCGTCTCCACCGGCGCCGACGGCCTCGGCGATCCCGAGGAAACGCACTCGACCGTCCGCGGCGTGTTCCTGATCCATACCAAGCACATCAGCGTGACCATGAGCGGCGATGAGGCGGACGACGAGTTCGACCTGCGCGACGTGCCCTACGTTCAGTACTTCAAGGACGGCTACGCCCTGCACGCTGCCTACTGGCACGATGCGTTCGGCATCCCGCGCAGCCACGGCTGCGTGAACCTCGCGCCCATCGACGCGCGTTGGCTGTTCGACTGGACCGACCCGCCTGTCCCGCGCGGCTGGCACGGTGCCATGAGCCTGCGCGACGGCACGCTCGTCAATATCCATCCCTGAGACGCCGGAGCGCTTCAGGTATCGTGCGCGATCCTCTGCGCGTACGCGGAGAGGGGCGTCTGGCTCTGGCCTTCGAGGCGTTCGAGCGTCGAAACGACGGGCGTGATCATGCTGGAACCGAGCCGGAGGGCGTATCCCCGAGCACCCGGCTCGTCTGTGTTCTGCCAGGTTCCGCCGAGCTGGGCCCGGAGCACTTCCCCCAGGTACGCGCCGAGCAGCGCCGCCGGTCGGCGCGCCCACGGGGCGTCGGGGTCGGAAGGCGCGCGCAGGGGTGCGACGATCTCGACGTAGCGATCCAGCGCCCCCAGGCTGGGCATCGAAAGATCGAGCGGCACCCCCGCATGCTCCGCACACCACGCGCCGATGGGCGAGCTACCGAGCGCACGGCCGAGCTGTTCCAGCGTGTCGGCCGTGGGCCAGGGCAGTGGCTCCCAGGGGCAGGGCGGAGTCGCCGGTGTCGTGATGCGATGTGTCCACGCTTCCGTGTCGGGCTCGAGCTTCGCGTCGAGCGGCGTTCCGCGCTCGATGCGCGCCCGGACCATCTCGAAAGGCGCCCAGCTGCGGTCGCCGGCGATCACAAGGGCTTCGTCGAGGCGCGCGACGGATCCTTCCCATTTGGCCTGGTGTGCGCCACGGATCGCTTCGCCCAGGTAGCATCCGAGAAGCAGGACTGCCGGGAAGTCGTCGGACTCGCGGGGACGCGGCGCGCCGCCGTACAGGGTATCGGCGAGTGCGTCGAGGCGCGCGAGGCTCCACAGCGAAAGGTCGTAGGGCGCGAAATCGCGGGCGATCGCGGTCGTGGCGAGAAAGCTCGCGGCGACCGGCGCGATGATCGAAAAGTCGTGCTTGGCGCCGCTCTCGGCCAGCTGCGTCAGCTGGGCGCGGGCGAGTTGCTCGAAGGCCGCGATGGCGTCGGAACGACGATTTTCGCCCGGCATGAGCTCCAGCGGTTCGAAAACCGCTTCTCCTCCGGCGCCAGGGCGAAGCGAGGGATCGAGGTGCGAAAGCTTCACGCCATACGCTTCCAGCTCGTCGCTGATGGTATCGGCTTCCTCGTAGGAGAGCTCCAGCAGCCGGAGCCAGGCCTGCTGTGCGTCGTGCGCGCGCTCGAGGCGTGCGGAAGCGAGGGCGATCGCGGTGAGCGCGTCGGTCGATGTGCTGTCGAGAGCCAGCGCATGTTGGGCGGCGCCGATGGCGCGCTCCGGGTCGCCGCCCAGCGCCTGCGACAGGGCGCTGAGCGCGGCGACCAGCGCGGGGCGCGGGCCGCGGCGCGTGCCGATACCGGACAGGAGCTCCGACGCCTGCTCGACACCACGGGCGTCGCTGCGTCGGCACGCGCCGCGCAAGAGCGCCCACGCCAGAGTGACGCGCACGAGCGGCGGCTCGGGATCGTCCTCGTGAGCCTGCCGCGCCTGGGCGAGGGCATTCGGGAGGTCGCCCAGATCGAGCAGCACCCGCGCGGCGCCGGAGCGCAGCTCGGGGTCGAGCAGGGGTGCGCGCGTGAGGCGCTCGAGGGTGGCGAGGGCTTCGCTCCGGTGCTCTTCGCCGGCCAGCGCCCGCGCGCGCATCAGGACGTAGGCAGGGCCGGCTTCGGCAGCCGAGTCGATGGCGTTGATGATGCGGCGGTACTCGCCCTCGTCGAGGAGCGTCGCCAGCTCGAACAGCGATGGCAACGCTCCCAGCGCTGGCGCTGGTGGCGCGCCGGAGCGCACGGGCCGTTCGAGGACCGGCGGGCCGGAATCGGGAGGCTCGCTGCGCGGCAGGGGTCGCCTCCCGCGCACGACGACCCGCTCCGCTGCCGCAGGATGCTCGGAATAGCGGCCACGTCGGTCAGCCGCCGCGTCGGCAGCGGCGGGTGGGGGGACGTCGGAGATGGCGTGTGAAGCGGGCGCGTCCTGGGCGAGGTCGGCCGGCGCTTCGCCGGGCGCGCCGGGCAGGGGACGCGCGTGCGGCGGCGGCTCGTGCGCGACCCACGGCAGCGAGCCATCGGCGAAGTCCGTAGGCGGGGAGCTCCGCGGAACGGTCTCCGGCGCATAGCTGGGCGTGCGATCCGGCGGTTCGGAGAACCGCGGAAGCCCGGGCGCGCGCGGGATCGACGAGGTGCGCACGAATCGCTGGCGATGGGCGCGCGGATCCGACGGCGGAGCCGGCTCGGGTGTGCTTTCCGGCAGGTCGCCGGCCGGCGTCGACGAGAAGCCCACCTCGATAGCGGGCGCGCTGAACTGTGGCACTGGTACGGAACGCCGCGCCGGCGGCAGACTCGACGTGGGGCCCTGCAGGCTGGGGGGCAGCCGGTCCTGTTCGGCCTCCGCCAGCATGCGGCGCGCTTCGGGGAAATCGCCGACGGCCGCGAGCAGCTCGCGCAGGCGCTCCGCGACGCTGGCCGCGTCCAGGCGCCCGCGCAGGTACAGCATCCGCGTCGCGAGGTAGCTCGTCCCGGCGTCGAGCGCCGCGGATTGACCGAGGCTGGCCAGGCGCTGCTGCGCCTGCTCCAGCTCGCCAGCGTCGAGCAGCTCGTCGATTGCGGACAGCTCCGCGTGGCCCAGCGGGCCCTCGCGTCCCATGATCCGATCGTAGACCAGGCGGCGAACAGGGCACAATTGTCCGGCTGATTGTCGCGTCGGCCGCCCTATCCGGAGCCGGCGCCCCGGGCGGGGCTACAGCTTCTTCGCGCAGCGAAAGCCGATGCCGTGGCTTTTCGCGCCCGGGTCCTGGGCGTAGCGGAACGACGGGCGGAGCCAGCTGGCCTGGCTGCCGTTGAACGCGCCGCCGCGGATCACCCGCTTCTGCCCGGTTTTCGGCCCGGTCGGGTCGACCTCGGCGCCTGGCTTGTACGGGCCGAACCAGTCCGCCGTCCACTCCCACACGTTGCCGACCACGTCGTACGGGCCGAAGCGCGAGCGGCCGAGCGGGAAGCTGCCGACCGGTGCAGTGCCGGCGTAGCCGTCGTTCTGCTTGTACAGCGCGTGCATCTCGACCCCGTGCTTCGCACCCCAGGCCATGCACTCGCCGCCACAGGCGTTCAGGTGCTTGGCCGTGGGCGGGTCGTCGCCCCATGGGTAGATACGCCCGTCCGGACCGCGCGTCGCGTATTCCCACTCCGCTTCCGTCGGCAGCTGCTTGCCCTCGGCCTTGCAGTAGGTGTCGGCCATGTTCCACGTCACGCAGTTGACGGGGTGGTTGCCGTGGTCCGGGTGGTTCGCGTTGCAGAGCGGGCTGTACGTCTTGCGGTCGGCGTCCTTGATGCCCGGCCAGTGGACTTCCTTCGGTGCGCGGCGGCATTTGCCGACGTCCGAGCAGGCCTTGTACTTGTCCATCGTGACCTCGTGGAGGTCCATGCAGAAGGTGCCGAGCTTGACGTGATGCTGCGGCTTCTCGTTGTCGAACGCCTCGCGCTGGTCGGAGCCCATGAAGAACTGACCGGCGGGGATCTTCGCCATGTCCTTGGGACATGTTGGCACGGCCGGCGCCGCGGAGGCCGAGGCCGGCGCTGTGGCGATGCTCGCGCCGGGGGTTGGCGCCTGCGTGGTCGAATCTGGGTTTTGCTTGACCAGGAATACGCCACCCGCCACGCCCAGGGCAGTCATGACGCCCACTGCCGCGATGATGCCGCCGCGCCCGCGCCGGGCAGCTTGGGTCTCGGCAGGTGACAGCGTCTGGGAGGTCGTGGTGCGGACGCCGGCGGACAGCAGCGGGTCGGGGGACAGCGAGCTCGCCGGCATGGTCGGCGCGCTGACCGGTGTCGCGCTGTTGCCGATGACCGCGTCGGGCAGCTGCGTCGGCCCGTTTTCGAGCGATGGCGGCTGCGTGTTCGACAGGCGTGGAACCTGGAGGCCAGCGCTTCCCGCTGCCTGCTCCAGCGCTGCCCAGAACTCGCCGGCGCTCGTGTAGCGATCGGCCGGGCGGGGTGCCAGCGCCTTGGCGAACACGGCTTCCACCGCGTCGGGAACTGCGGCGCCGAGCGCGCGCGGCGTGGGCCGCTGCTGGGGATTGCTCGACGAGAAGGCGAGCTGCACCAGGTCGCCGCCGTCGAGCGCCGGGTGACCGAGCAGCATCTCGATCGCCACCAGCGCCAGCGCGAACACGTCCGTCCACGGGCCCGTGGCGCCGTAGCTGCGCGTGAATTGTTCCGGGGCGCCGTACTGCGGCGTGAACGAGGTGATGTTCGTGCCCGTCTTCGCCAGCGCGGCCTGCAGCTGCGTGTTGTCGGCCATCATCTTGGCGACGCCGAAGTCGAGCACCTTCAGCTTGGCGTCCGCGCTGCGCGGTTCGCCTCCAACGATGAACAGGTTCGCCGGCTTGATGTCGCGGTGCGCGACGCCGCGCTTGTGCGCGACTTCCAGCGCCGTGGCCGCCGGCGCGATCACCTGGCACATTTCCTCCAGGCTCCAGGGAGCGGCGCCGGCGTTCTGCTCGCGCTCGAGGGTTTCCTCGAGTGACTCGCCCTCCAGCCACTCCAGCACCATGTACGGCATCCACTGGCCATCGGGCGTGGTGTAGCTGCCCATATCCCGCGCCTGCACGATGTTCGCCGTGTGGCTGCTGAGCTCGTTGAGGAGCGCGCCCTCGTTGATGAAGTCCTGCTGCAGCCGATCGCGCTGGTCGACGGGAGCGGTGGACAGCCCGTTGAAGAACTTGATCGCGACCGGTTGCTTCCAGATCGTGTGCAGCGCGCGGTAGACGACGGCGAAGCCGCCTTCCCCCACCGCCTCTTCTACCCGGTACTTCTCGCCGATAGTCTGGCCGACAATCCGCAGGGGGTCGCCATCAGACATTTGCAGGGCCCTGGAGCATCAAGAAAGGCACTATATCCTAGTAGCGCTCCCTGACCAGATTGGTTACCCCGTCGCGGGAATTTCCGTCGGCACCGACTCGATCGCCCCGACGAGCGCGCCCCGTTCGGCCAGATCGGAAAGCAGCCGGGCGGCGCCCTCGAGCACTGGCGGGTCGAGCTCGCATCCCTGCTTGCCGCAGGCGCTGACGAGCGCCTGGCGCAGGCTCTGCCCGTGCTCGAACAGAGCCGAAAGGATGTCGGCCGCCAGCGGGCTCAGCGCCAGGTAGCGGACCTCGTGCTCGGGGTTCCTGTAGACGAACAGCGAGGTCGGTGCGCGGCGCGGCTCGGTCCGGTCTTCCTCGTCCTCGCTGAGCTCGTGGATCGCGTGGTCGTAGTGCACCAGCCGGGCGGCATCGATGAAGCGCACACCGCGCTCGAGGTCGAGGCCCCCGGCGTTGGCGCTCACCGGCTCGGTGGCCATCGCACCGATCTCGATCTGCAGCGCCTCGTGACGCGAAAGCTCCATGACGTACGCCGGCACCCGCGGGTCGTCCCGCCAGAGCGGCTCGCACCAGTCGAGGAGCTCGTCGGTCACGTCGCGCAGGTAGTGGGTACGCGGCGCGCGCTCGGCGAGGAAGCGCGCGAAATACTCGTCGAACACCTCGCCCAGCCGCGCGATGGTGCGGGGGACCGACAGCTGTAGTGCCTCGTACAGGTTGCCGCGAACCAGGTCGCGGTAGACGAACAGGCGCTCGACGTTGTCGGCCAGGATGGCGTCGATGTCCGCCGCGCCCATGCCGCTGCCCTCGAGCCAGGCGCGCACCGCGTCCGCGTCGTGGGGATCGATCTCCGGCCCGAAGGCGAGTTGCGACATGGCTTGCTCAAGCGCTTCTTGCATGCCGCTCCGCGTGCCGCGTGATGCCGCGCTGGTAGACCGCGTCGATTGCCCGGACCTCTGCCAGGAGCTCGTCCAGCTCCGGAACCCAGTTGTCGCGCTCGAGCAGGACGGGCTTCGGCCCGGTGCGCGCGATCGTCCACTCCAAAAGCTCGTAGACAGGATCGCACACCGGTGCGCCGTGCGTGTCGAGCACGAGCCCGCTCTCCATCCGCGTATGACCCGCGATGTGGATCTGCATCACGCGCTCCAGCGGCAGCGCAGCGATGAAGGCGTACGGGTCGAAACCGTGATTCAGCGAGTTGACGTAGACGTTGTTCACGTCGAGCAGGAGCCCTGCGCCGCTCAGTTCCAGCACGCGGCAGATGAGCTCCGTCTCCGGCATCTCCTGCCGTCCGGGGTGCGCGTACCAGGAGATGTTCTCGACCGCCATCGGCACGCCCAACCGGTCTTCCGCGGCACGCACGCGGTCAGCCACGCGCCGTGCGCTGTCTTCGCACAGCTTGAGCGGCAACAGATCGTGCAGCACGCGGCCGCCAGCGGTGCTGAAGCACAGGTGGTCGGAGTGCCAGGGCGAACCGACGCGCTCGACCTCGGTCCGCAGCGCCGCGAGGTAGTCGTCTGCGGGCGGCTCGGCGGCGCCGAGTGACATCGTCAGGCCGTGCGTGACGATCGAATAGCGCTCGGCGATCTGCTCCAGCGCGGCGGGATAGAATCCCCCGCGGCGCATGTAGTTCTCGGGCGAGACCTCGAAGAAAGCGATGTCGAGCTGCGGGCGCTCCAGGACTTCCTCGAGGAAGTCCCAGCGCAGCCCCAGCCCGACTCCGTCTTGCATGCCGCTTCTCAGGAGCAGGTGCCAGCGCCGCAGGAGCTCTTGGCGCCGCCCGCGCGCTTCTTCTTCGGCGCCGCCTTGTGCGCCTTCTTGGCCACGGCTGTCTTCTTCGCGGTCTTGTCGCCCTTGGCGTCGGCGGTCTGGTCCTTGTCGTCCGCGGCCTTTTCGTCGGCGGACTTGTCGCTGGCTTCTCCGGCACCGGCCTGCTCGCTATCCGCCGTGTTCTCGTTGTCGGCCTTCTGCTCGTCGGCTGCCGTCGAGGTTGCCGCGGTCGACTCGGTGGGAGCCGGAGCTGCAGCGGGCACCTCCTGCGCCTGCACCGGACTCTTGGCCGGAGTGGCGGCAGTGCCGCCGCACGCGACAAGACCGGTGGCACCCAGCGTCGCAAGCGTTGCCGCAATGGCGTTGAAGGACAGTCTGCTGTTCATCGACGGGTCTCCTTGCTCGGATCGAGGTCCGGACGGTTGATAGCGGCCTCCAGGCAGAAATGCCTCTTGACCATTGTCATCGCATACGACGGCGCTGGCCAACGGTTTCAGCGACCGCTGCGCTCGCCCGGGGCCGGCAGAGCCGTCAGGTCGAGCGAAACGCGGGCCTGTCGCCCCACCGACACGCCCAGCAGCTTCATCCCCTCGGACACGAAAACCCCTTCCGAATCGCGGGGCTTGATGTCGTGCGCCGCGAGCGCGACGCGCAGCGGGCGGAGGCTGCGGAGCACGATGCGCTGGGGGCGGACAGCCGGGCCGGCCTTGCCTGGAAATTCGAACAGGGCCCGGAGCCGGACGCGCTGTTCCGCCTGGTAGCCGTGGAGCAGCAGCTTGCCCGTCGCGGTCAGATCCACGCGGCGGATCTCGCCCGCGGGGGCGCCGCCTTCGCCGGCGTCCGCGCTGTGCCCAGCGTCGGGGGTGAGCTCGCTCGCCTTGACCCGCCGCCCCTCGTACGCCGCGTCCGCAGTGGTGTGATCGATGGACTCGATGCGGAAGCTGGCCCAGCGCTGGCGCGCGCGCTCGGCCTCCGGAACGTTGTCGCCCACGTCGAGCCAGTTCCGTGCCTGTCGCGTGGGCCCTTCGGCGTCGCCGGCGTCGGCATCCTCGTCCATCACCACCGACGCCAGATCCATGCCGACGGTGCCGCGCGTCTTCGACAGGTCCAGCAGATCGACGCGCAGCTCGCCACGCGCCACGCGCAGTGCGCCGCTCGGCGTCGCCTTCTTCGCTTTCAGCGTGAAGCTCGCGCGTCCGCGCGGGCGGATGATGTAGCGCGCCGCGAGGCTCGGGCGCGCGGCGCTCGGCGCCGGCGCTGCACGCCACGGCGCCGTGTGCACCGGCGCGGGGGCCTTGTCGTGCTTCGAGCACGCGCCGAGCGCCAGGCAGACAGCGATCACGAGGGAGGTGCGGCGCATCGGCCGCGACTTTCGCGCAGGTCGGGGCCCTGGGCCAAGCGGCACGTGGTCCGGCCGACGGCCTAGTGCCACACTCCGACGGTCGCGCTCCAGCCGAAGTAGCGGGCGCCGGCGTCGATGGCGCCGCTGGCGCGCCAGACAGTGTCGTCGTCGAAGAGGCCGAAGATGCTCCACGGGAACAATTTGAGACCGAGGCCGCCGGCGCCGTGCCAGCGGCCCTTCGACGACGCGAAGCGCGTGGGCTCGAAATACGCGCCGCCGCGGACCTTCAGCCAACCTGGGATAACCTCCGTCTCCAGCGCGGCACGCGGCGAGTAGGTCGCGCGCCGCCCGGAGCGGTTGACCGTCTGCTCCAGGAAGGACTCCACGCCGACGGCGTTCGGCAGAGGGCCAGTGATCAGGAGCTGCGCCGAGAGCAGGACATAGAAGCGCGCCATGGCCTTGGCCCGGGCCTTGAGCTCCTTGCGAACGCGCTCGTTCACGCGTCTCAGGTGCTCCTTGTCGAGCGCAGTCTGGGTCGCATTCTCGGCGTCGATGGCCTTGGCGGCCGCGTCCACGTCGCGCCCTTCCTGCTTCGCCTTGTGGAGCAGGTAGGCGCGCCGCCGTTCGCGCTCGCGGGCGCGCCAATCGAGGTAGCGCTTGGTCTGCGCAACGACCTCGTCGGGGTCCAGCCAGCGCGGGTTGAAGGGACGCGGACCGATCTGGATGGCGGCGCCGACGTTGACGTTCCACGGTAACGCGACGTCGTCGGGCAGGTAGATGGCATCCGGGCTACCGGGGGTGCCGGCGATGTGGTCGCCGTTCACTTCGTTCACCTTGCTGGTGGGGTTCGCGTGCGTGGTGACGGCCGAGCGCAGCGCCGCGCCGATGCGGAAGTGCCGCCAGTTCGGGCGGACGAGCGCTCCGAGCTCGAGCGCCGTGCCGGTGGTCTCGAACAGTGAGTTCGACTGGTTGGGCAGCGGGTTGCCGTTCACCAGCGTCAGGTTCGACAGGCGTACGCCACCGCCCAGCACGAGCTGTCCGTCCGCCAGCGAGCGCGCCACCAGGCCGTGCCCCGTGATGAAGCGCGCATTGAGCTTCTCCGGCGAGCCGCGGCGCGTGACGCCGTACTGCTGCATGTTCAGCGTGAGGCCGACGCCCCAGGCCCCGAACTGCAGGTTGCCGGAGAGATCGAGGAAGACGAAGCCGGTGGTGTCGGTGTTGCCGAGCTGGGTGGTGCGCTGCCCGGTGTTGAAGAAATCCGTGTTCTGGACCGTGCTCGGGAACGTCAGCCCGAAACCGAGATCGTAGTCGAGGTTGTCGACGGACCAGGGCGTGCGCACGGCCGGAGCTGCCGGATTCTGCGTGTTGCCTTCGGTGCCCTCGGCGAGGGCCACGTACGCGCCGGCCAGGCCGATGACCCGCGTGCCGGCCAGCACCGGACCCTGCGTCATGTCGACGCTGTATCGGCTGGTCTGGATCTGCGCGCCGTTCGCCGGCAGATCCGCGCGGCCCGGCGCGGCCGCGAGCAGCAGCGCGGCGGAGAGTGCAGAGGCAGCGAAGCGTCGGCTCAACGTTCGCTCCCAGGCCGGCGCGGGCGCTTCGCGATACGCCGCTCGGTCGCGATCACATTGATGAAGATGCCGATGGCGCCCAGCGAGAAGGCGATCAACATCGGGCCCACCAGGCCGACGAGCGCCGCGACGAAGGTCAGGAACACGAACGTGTCGCGCTTGAACAGAGGCTGGATGGCGGAGAGCATTCCGCCGCCTTCGCCGCTAGCGCCCTGGCTGAGCGGATACTCGAGCAGGTCGCCCGAGCCGATGCGGATCAGGTAGCGGTACTCGATGCCGCTGGTAAGGAAACCGCAGAACACGATCACGCTGCCGGCGAGGAGGTACAGGGTGTGGCCGGTTGACCGGTACAGTCCGACCGCGGCGCCGGCGAAGAAGGCGTAGTTGGTCAGATCGTCGCCGATGGTGTCGAGCCACTCGCCCAGGTGCGACCCGCGGTAGGTCACGCGGCTCATCTCCCCGTCGCAGCCGTCGAGCACGCTCTGCATCTGGAAGAGGAACGCGCCGACGGCGAAGCCGAGGTAGTCGCCTCGCGTCGCAAGCCAGGCGCCGAAAAGGCCGATCGCGAGGATGCCGATGGAAACCTGGTTCGGCTTGAGCGGCGTCTTGACCAGCCAGCGCGAGATGGACAGCGAGATGTAGCGGTTGAGCCAGCGCGAGGTCCAGCCGTCCTGGGGCTTGCGCAGCGCGGTGAAGAGCGCGCGTTCGGCGCGCTCGGCGGACTTGGCGTCCGTCACGTCGATGGGCTCGAAGCTCCACGGCACCGACATCCCGAACGGCTCGCGCGGCAGATCGCGTGCCCCGCCGATCTGGCGGCTGTCGGCGAGCGTGCGGAACAGTGCGCGGTGCACGACCCAGCTCGCCGGCACGCGGACACTGCGCGCGTCGTCGGGTAGGCTGTCCAGTAGCGGCAGGCGGAGCCGGGCATCGTCGAGCGCCGGCCGCGCCGCCTCCGCCCCCTCCGCCACGACGACGCCCGCCGCGCCGCCGGCCTGGGCGTCGAGCGCGAGGCGCAGCGCCAGCGGAAGGCCGCCCACGCGCCGACAGGCGTCGCCTGAAGGCGCGTCCAGCACGAGTACCCAGCGGTCGGTCATGAAACGAGCAAGGGGGCCACGGAACGCGCTACAACATAGGCCATGAAGCGCCTGTCCTGGAGCTTGTTGGCGATCCCCCTGGTGCTGGGCGGTTGCGGTTCCGGCAGCGACCAGTCGGGCGGCGGGCCGGCTCGAACGCAGAGTATCTTCGTGGTGCCCGGCTCGCTGGACGCACTTTCGGGCGAGACATTCTTCGACCAGCCCTGGCCGAGCGACCTGCGCTACGCCGCGGACGGCGCGGTCGACTTTGCGGGCTACCCGAACCCGCGTCGGATGCCGCTCATCGACGACTACGTCCAGTCGATGAAGGGGATTCTGCACGGCTTCTCTCCGGCGGCCAGCGGCTTCCTGCGCTTCACGGCCGCTCTCGATCCGGCGTCGCTGCCGAAAACGCCGCTCGACGCGCTCGATCCGGCCAGCAGCGTGCAGCTCATCGACATCGATCCCGCCTCGCCCGATCACGGGATGCGCCAGCGCGTCTCCCTGTTCTTCCGCGCGGAACAGGGCACCTACTGGCAGCCCGATACGCTCGCCTTCATGCCCGCATTTGGCTATCCGCTGGCGCCCCACACGCGCTACGCGCTGGTGGTCACGGACCAGGTGCGGGATGTCGACGGCGGACGCGTGGTCGCGTCCAGGTCGGTGCGCGAGCTGCTCGGTATCGATCCGACGAGCGGAGCGACGGCTTCTGCGGCCGAAAAGCTCGCCGGTGCGGTAGGCGAGATCGCCAAGGCCGGCATCGACAAGCGCCACATTGCGCACTTCACCGTGTTCACGACGGATGCTCCGATCGCGCAGACGATCAAGATCCGCGACTGGGTGCTGAAGAACTATCCGGCGCCGGACGTGACGTCCGGGTCCTGGGTGGCCAAGGACCAGACGACGGACATGGACGTGTACGAGGCGGAGTACGGACCTTCGCCCGACTTCCAGAAGGGGCAGATCCCGTTCATCAAGTACGGCGACGGCGGCGAGCTGGCGTTCGATGCGAACGGCGCGCCGGTGAAGCAGCGCGATTTCAATCTGCGCTTCGCGCTGTCCGTGCCCATTGCGACGACCTGCCCGATGCCGGCCGGCGGCTACCCGATCATGCTCTACGCGCACGGCACCGGCGGCGACTACCGGACCTTCGTCCGCAGCGGCGTGGCCAAGGCGTTCGCGCAGCGCTGCATTGCGGTGATGGGCATCGACCAGATCTTCCACGGCACGCGTCCGGGCGGGCCCTGCTCGCTCGATTCGCCGCCCTGCAACACGAGCGTCGATCTGATCTTCTTCAACGTGCAAAACCCGACGGCTGCGCGCGCCAACGGCCCCGAGTCGGCGATCGACGTCGTACAGCAGGCGCGGCTGTTCACCGAAACGGGCATCCAGGTGCCTGCTGCAGTGTCGCGAACCGGATCGGCCATCGCCTTCAACGGCAAGGAGCTCACGTTCATGGGCCACTCGCAGGGCGGGCTCAACGGACCGATGTTCCTGGCCATCGACAACCAGGCCCGCGGCGGTGTGCTCAGCGGCTCGGGCAGCATGATCTCGATCTCGATCCTGGAGAAGACGAAGCCGGTCAACGTCGCCGGCCTGGTCAAGACGCTGATGGGGCTGGCCACGGTGAGCGAGCAGCAGGAGGTGAATCCCTTCCACCCCGGGATCTCGCTTATCCAGACCATCGTGGACCCCACCGATCCGATCCACTACGTGCCGCACATCGTACTCGATCCCCGGTCGGGCTTTTCGCCCAAGAGCGTGCTGATGACGGAAGGCGTCGAGTCCGACGGAACCGGCGACAACTACACGCCCCCGCACTCCATCGAGGTGGAATCGGTCGCGCTCGGGCTGCCGCCCGCGAACCCGGTTATCCACCCTGTCGCGGAGAACAAGTGGGGTGATCTCTCGCCGGTGGACATTCCCGCGGGCGGTCTTTCGGGCAATCTGGCGGGCGGCGCTGCGTCTGGCGTGCTTTCGCAGTGGCACGCCTCGCAGGCGAGCGACGGACACTTCGTTGTATTCGACATCCCGGCAGCGATGCAGCAGGCGAGCGGCTTTGTCAGGAATCTCGTCGACGACCCGAAGGGGCGTGTGCCGGCACCGTAGCTTCAGGCGCCGGCGCCGGTCTGCTCGATGGCGCGGCGCACCGAGGCGCCTTGCGCGACGGACTGGATGATCGCATCCAGGCGGGAGGATTCGACCGGCTTCACGAGCACGGAGTCCGGATGTTCCGCCACGAACCGGCGCGCGACCCGCGTCGTCGCGCCTCCGGTGAGGAACAGCGTCCGGCGCAAGAGCTCCGGGCGTTCGCGTTGGATGAACGTGTGGATGTCGATGCCGTTCGCGCCGGGAAGCAGCAGGTCCGAGATCACCAGCTCGACGGCCATGCCGTTCCGGAGCAGCTCGATGGCTTCTTCGCCGCTGCCGACCGCCGTGACCTCGTTCTTTCGTTTCAATGCGCGCTGCAGCGCCCGGCGGATCCCTGCCTCGTCGTCGACGAGCAGCACGCGCGGTCGCGACGGGGCGGCCACCGGCGTGGGAAGGCTGACGCGATCGTCGCCGGCGGGGGGGGGCGCGTCGGGCAGCTCGACCGTGAACGTGGTGCCCACGCCCTGCCGCGTATCGAAACGGAGGCTTCCGCCGAGAGCGCGGACCAGAGCCCGCGTGACGGCGAGGCCGAGCCCGGACCCCTGACCGGCGGGCTTGGTGGTGAAGAACGGTTCGAAGATGTGCGGCAGGTGCTCGGGCAAGATGCCCGAGCCCGTGTCCGACACCGACACGTCCACTCGCCCCTCGGAAGCTCGCGTGCGTACACGGATGACGTTCAGGTCGGGACGGTCCGCCGGGCAGGCCTGGCTCGCGTTGAGGATCAGGTCGAGTAGTACCTGCGTCAGACGGGCCTTGTTCGATGCGATCGTCGCGACCGATCCGAGGTCGAACTCCACGCGCGCCCGCGGCGAGACCTGGTACGAGGTCATCCCGACCACGGCGCGCACGATGCGGTTCACGTCCACCTCCTCGACGACCTCTTCCGTGCCACGCGACAGCAGGCTGAGCTCACCGAGCACGTCGCGGATGCGGCGCATTCCCTCCACCCCCTCGTCGACCGCGCGCAGCACCGCTTCCGGTGCTCCCGTCCGTTGCTCGATCAGTCGTCGCACGTGCTCCAGGTTGGCCAGCACGTAGGCCGCGGGGTTGTTCACCTCGTGGGCCATGCCCTCGGCGAACTGTCCGAGTGCGGAGAGCTTCTCGGTGGCGGCAAGCTCGGTCTGTGCTTGCCGCGTCCGTCGCTCGCAATCCCGGAACTGGCGCTCCGCCACGAGCGAGGCGACGATCCCGAGAAGCGGCGCCAGGCCGTTCGCGTCGGCGCCGTCATAGGCGCTGGGGAGGGCGGCGTACGCCGCGACGATGCCGATCAGCGTGCCCCGCGCGACGAGTGGCAGATACCAGGCGCTCCGCATGCCATCCCCGAGCGCGATGGCCTCGCCGGGCAGCATCGGCGACAGGTGCGGTTCGCGGAAGGCCTCGGCGCGTTCCAGGCTCTCTCTGAGTCGGGAGGCGGCGACGGGCCAGGGCTGTGGGGGGAACGCTTCGGTTCCGAAACGGCGGACTCCTGTCGGCTCGACCACGTACAGCAGGGACTGGTCGACCGGCACGGAGGCCAGAAGGACCTGCCGGAGGTTTTCGAAGAGCTGGCGGTCATCCTCGGCGCCCGCCCTCCGCGGCGCTTCCGGCGGGGGGGGCGGTACCTCCAGGGGACCCAACATCACGCGCAGTTCTGGCGCCCTGCTCGACATCGCCTGGAGCTGCGCCCCCGGCACTCCTTCCACGGGAACGCTGGCCATGCCCCACTCAACGGCCCCGATGCGGCGAGGTTAAGCCGAGCCGATCGCGTCGGCACCGCGCACCCGGTCAGGCGCCCAGGCCAGCAGGCCGGACGACGACCTCGCTCGCCTCCGGCCAAGCGATATAGTGCGCCCCGTGAGCTATTCCGCGCGTTTCCGCTGTTTCGCTGGCTGCGACGGGTCATGGCCCGTGACCGAGGCCATGTACCACTGTCCGACCTGTGGCGGTCTGCTCGAGGTCGCGCACGATCTCGACGCGCTCCGCGACCGGAGCAGCGCTGCGTGGACGAAACTCTTCGACGATCGCTACAAGATCAGCCAGTGGCCGTACGGCTCGGGCGTGTGGGGCAAGCGCGAGTGGGTCATGCCCGAGCTGCCCGACGAGCTGGTGGTCAGCACCTACGAGGGCGGGACGAACCTGTTCTGGGCGGAGCGCTACGGCAGGGAGCTCGGCCTCGACGACCTGTGGGTGAAGCTCTGCGGTAACAGCCACAGCGGGTCCTTCAAGGATCTGGGCATGACGGTGCTCGTCAGCGTGGTTCGGCTCGCCCTCCAACGCGGGCTCGATGTGAAGGCGCTGGCGTGCGCGTCGACCGGCGATACCAGCGCGTCGCTGGCCGCCTACGGCGCGGCGGCGGGCCTGCCGGTCGTGGTGCTGCTGCCGCGCGGGCGGATTTCCACCGCGCAGCTAGTGCAGCCGCTGGCGCACGGCGCGCTGGTGCTCGGGCTCGACACCGACTTCGACGGCTGCATGGCGATCGTCACGCAGCTCGCCGAGGAGGGCATTGTCTATCTCGCCAACTCGATGAACCCGCTCCGCCTCGAGGGTCAGAAGACGGTCGGCATCGAGATCGTCCAGCAGTTCAACTGGGATGTACCGGACTGGATCATCCTGCCGAGCGGTAACCTCGGCAACGCCTCGGCGCTCCACGCCGGCTTCCACATGATGCGCGAGCTCGGCGTCCTCACGCGCTTTCCGCGCATGGTCGTCGCGCAGGCGGAGAATGCCAACCCGCTCTATCGCGCCTGGAGCGCGGGCAAGCGCGAGGTCGAGCCGATCGTGGCCCAGCCGACGCAGGCCACCGCCATCCAGATCGGCAATCCAGTCAGCGCGCCCCGCGCCATGCGCGCACTCGATGCAATGGACGGGATCGTCGAGCAGGCTAGCGAGCAGGAACTCTGCGACGCGGCCGCACGCGCCGACCGCACCGGCCTGTACACCTGCCCCCACACCGCGGTCGGCCTCGCCGTGCTCGAGAAGCTGGTCTCGCGCGGCACCATCAAGAAGGGCGAGCGGGTCGTATGCGTCTCGACAGCAAACGGCCTGAAGTTCACCGAGTTCAAGGTGCGCTACCACGAACGGCAGATCGCGGGCGTGAGCGGCGATCTAGCCAACCCCCCCGTGATGCTCGACGCCGACTACGGCCAGGTAGTCGACGCGATCAAACAGCGCTTCGACAGCTCGCCTCTCGATTCTCTTGAATCGAGGGGCTAGACGACCGCGGAGCGGTCGAGGGGGAGGCTCGGCGAAGCCGAGGGGGCGCTGCTGCGCCCCAGACAAACGGTGCTAGTCCCGCGTTGCGCGGCGCAG
>Ga0114931_10003656_pt1 | contig 19381 bp, 18 predicted proteins | sample 2SBtaG_FD_89579 | JGI IMG/M metagenome (GOLD analysis project Ga0114931, IMG submission 89579) | Deep subsurface microbial communities from Kolumbo volcano to uncover new lineages of life (NeLLi) - 2SBTROV14_V59a metaG | ecosystem: Environmental > Aquatic > Marine > Volcanic | place: Kolumbo...
CCTCCCATTCAGGTTCAAGCGGGGTGACGTTGACGATGATGCCGCAACGGGCGTAAGTCGACTTGCCAAGGCAGATCGTCAGCACACTGCGCGGTATGCGGAAGTACTCGACCGTGCGCGCCAGCGCAAAGGAATTCGGCGGAATGATGCAGACATCGGACTCGACATCGACGAAGCTCGCGTCATCGAAGTTCTTGGGATCGACGATAGCCGAATTGATATTCGTGAAGATCTTGAACTCGGCCGAACAACGGATATCGTAGCCATAGCTCGAGGTGCCGTAGGATATCACCTTCTGGCCGTCCACACTGCGAACCTGGCCGGGCACGAATGGCTCGATCATGCCTTCCTGTTCCGCCATCCGGCGGATCCATTTATCCGATTTGATACTCATCGATACTATCTCTGATTTAAGAATAGGGCAAAGAGTAAAGATAACAGAGTAAAGTGGTCGAATCGCTTCGCGATGCGGATCGGATTCAGTACCCACTTTTCTCTTTCCTCTGTTCTCTTTCCTCTGCCTTTTAATTATTTTCGATAACGATACTGGGAAAACGCGTGCTGTAGTCCCTGGCCTGCTGCGACAACCCGGCACCGATCTTGAGCGCGATTTCACGATAGGCATGGGCGATATCGCCATCCGGATCGGCGACGACACTGGGCTCGCCGCTGTCGACACCGGCACGGATCCGCATATCCAAAGGAAGATCCCCAAGCAGTCTGATACCGTATTCCTCGGCCATGCGCGCACCGCCACCACTGCCGAAGATGTGTTCCTCATGGCCGCACTGACTGCAAATATGCGTACTCATGTTCTCAATAACGCCCAACACCGGAACGCTGACCTTCTCGAACATCTTGTAGGCCTTGCGGGCATCGATCAGGGCGATGTCCTGTGGCGTCGTCACAATGACCGCGGCGCTGACCGGGATCTTCTGGGCCAGGGTCAGTTGGGTATCGCCCGTACCCGGGGGCAGATCGATAACCAAATAATCGAGATCGCGCCAGTTGGTATCGCGCAACAGTTGCTCCAGGGCCTGCGTGACCATGGGACCGCGCCAGATCATCGGCGTGTCTTCGTCAACGAGATATCCGATCGACATGCTCTGCAGGCCATGGGCCATCATGGGCTCCATCGACTTGCCGTCCTGGGATTGCGGCTGCCCGCTGACACCGAGCATGCGGGGCTGGCTGGGGCCGTAGACATCGGCATCGAGGATACCGCAGTTGGCGCCTTCGGCCGCCAGCGCCAGTGCCAGATTGACCGCTGTCGTGGATTTGCCTACTCCACCCTTGCCCGAGGCCACGGCGATGATGTTGCGGATGTTGTCGAAACGCTTGACGCCTTTTTGGGCGGCATGGGCGATCACTTCGTCGTTGATAACGACATCGACCTTGGCCACGCCCTCCACGGAGCTCACCGCCTCGCGTAGTGAGGCGCCGAGGCGCTGGCGATAGCTGGCGGCCGGGAAACCGAGTACGACCTGGATCCTGACCGTGCCGTCATCGAATGAAACGTCCTTGACGGCGCCGGCGGCGATCAAATCTTTACCGAGATAAGGGTCTTGATAAACAGCGATAGCGCCCTCTATCTGGGCGCGAATGGATTCTGGGCTGGACATGATGGGCGGAATTCCTTCGGTAGATCTTTCGAACAGGACAGCCCGTCATATTACACGATTTTTTCGTGTTTTGATGCGTCGGGCACAGCTCAGGCCGCAACCCTCAAACAGACACTGATCGACCTGACCCATTTCAGACCGCTATATAGCCGGCTCGTGAACGACGCGACCGCCTAGCAAGGTGTAAACTGCCTTGCCCTTCATCTCCCAGCCCATGAACGGCGAGTGATGGCCCATACTGATCATGCTATTCGCGGCCAAGGTCCACATCGCTTCGGGATCGAAAATGCAGATATCCGCGGACATACCCGGATCCAACCGGCCGGCGTCGACCCCGAGGATACGCGCAGGCCGATCGGTCAGACGCGCGATCATATCCGGCAACGACAACACACCCTCGTCGACGAGACGCAGACTCAGCGGCAATAGCGTCTCAAGTCCCGACAGACCGCTGGCCGTAGACGGAAACGGGGCGAGCTTGGCGTCGGCCTCGTGGGGTTGATGGTCGGAACAAATCGCCTCGATACCATCCTGGGCCAACCACTGCCGCAGGCTGTCCCTGTCTCGCATGGTGCGCAACGGCGGCTGCAAGTGACAACGGTCATCGAAGTCGAGCACGTCGTACTCGCTCAAGTGCAGATGATGGGCGCTGACGTCGGCCGTGACCTGGAGACCATCGTGACGCGCGCGCGCGATCAGCTGGGCGCCGCGGGCCGTCGAGACGAGACAAAAATGTGCGCGCACACCTACCAGAGCGATGAGTTCAAGCAATCCCGCGATCGCGACCGTCTCTGCGGCGGCCGGAACGCCCGGCAGCCCCAGGCGACTGGCGACGGCGCCCTCATGGGCACAGCCACCGTTGGCGAGCTCAGGGACCTCGGGGTGAATGAAGACGGTCAGCTCAAAACTGGCGGCATACTCCAGCGCGCGACGCATGACCTGAAGATTGGACATAGGCCTGCGGTCATTGCTGACGCCACAACAGCCGGCCTCAAGCAAGGCGGCCATCTCACTGAGCTGTTGACCTTCAAGCCCCCGCGTCAAGGCGCCCAGCGGAACGACCCGCGCCGAGCCCGATGCTGCGGCCCGTTCCTGGATCATACGCGCCACAGCCGGAGTATCGATGACCGGCTTCGTGTCTGGTGGACAACACAGCGTCGTGATGCCGCCGGCAGCGGCCGCCCGAGTTTCGCTTGTGATCGTGCCCTTGTGTTCCTGGCCGGGCTCGCGCAGCTTGGCGCGCAGATCGACAAAACCCGGGCAGACGACAAATCCGCCCGCATCGATCGTCTCTTCGGGCGAAAAGCCTTCCGGTGCTTGACCGACGCTCAATACCCGGCCGTCCGCAAGATGGAGATCGCTTATCTCATCGATACCATTGGCCGGATCGATCAGGCGGCCGCCGCGAATACTGATCCGGCTCATGATGACTCCCTGACGGAGCCCGTCACTGTCGATCGCTGCATGGCGCGAGACATCACAGCCATACGGACCGCCGTACCATGCGATACCTGCTGTAAAATCACGGAGCGTGGACCGTCGGCCACAGCGGAATCGATTTCCACACCGCGGTTGATCGGCCCCGGGTGCATGACCATGACATCGTCGCGGGCGTGACGCAGTTTGTCCTCGGTCAAGCCGTAGAGCCGGTAGTATTCATGTTCACTCGGCAACATGCCGCCCTGCATGCGTTCATACTGCAATCGCAACATGATCACGACGTCGACGTCGCGAAGTCCTTCGTGCATATCGTGATAGACATGGACACCGAGTGCGCTCGCGGCTTCGACCGGCAACAAGGTACGCGGCGCGATGGCACGAATCTCCTGGACGCCAAGCGTACTCAAGGCGTGGATCTGCGAGCGCGCCACGCGCGAGTGCAGAACGTCTCCGACGATGGCCACAATCAGTTGTTGAAAGGTCTTCTTGTGACGGCGGATCGTGAACATGTCGAGCATGGCCTGGGTCGGATGGGCATGACGCCCATCGCCGGCATTGATAATGCTGACATGGGGCGCGGCGTGACGGGCGATGAAATGGGCCGCGCCACTGTCCGGATGCCTGATCACGAACATGTCGCAGTGCATGGCTTCGAGATTGTGCAGGGTATCGAGCAGGGACTCGCCCTTGGTCGCCGCAGAAGCGGGGACATTGATATTGATAACATCCGCTGAAAGACGTTTGGCCGCCAGTTCAAAGGTCGTGCGGGTACGCGTACTCGACTCGAAAAAGAGATTGACGATGGTCTTGCCGCGCAACAAAGGGACCTTTTTGACCTCACGTTCGGTGACCTCGGCAAAGGACTCGGCCGTATCCAGGAGTTCCACGAGCAGAGCTCTTTTGAGGCCTTCGATGGTCAGGAAATGACGCAGGCTGCCAGCCGAGTCGACCTGGATATTGGCCCTATCCATCGACCTCGGACCTCAGCTCCAGAGAAAGCGGCTCGGGGCCCTGGAGTTTGACGTGCTCACCATTTTTCAGATGGAGTTCGGTGCCTACGATATCGGCTTGGATCGGCAGCTCGCGGCCGCCACGATCGATCAGCACGGCGAGCTTCACGGACGCCGGCCGCCCGTAATCGAAGATTTCGTTGAGCGCCGCCCGGATCGTCCGCCCGGTATGCAGGACGTCGTCGACGAGAATGACGTTGCGCCCATCCAGATCGACAGGCAGATGCGACGGCCGCACCATGGGATCGATACCCACCTGGGAGAAATCGTCACGATAGAAGGCGATATCCAGCATGCCGAGCGGTTCCTTGAGCGACAAACCGACGTGCAGCCGCTCGGCGACCCAGGCCCCGCCCGTACGAATCCCGATCATGAGTGGCTCCTCCGGCCCGCCGCCCTCGATCATATCGGCAAGCTTCCGAGCCATGCCTTCCAGGGCTTCGTCAACTTTGGGTAATCTTTCGCTCATGCGCACCCCTGTTCATGGTCATGGCTCTCGGCCATAAAGGCATCCAGAATGACCTTGGCCGCCAGATCGTCCACCACCACCCTGCCTCGGCGCGCACTTCGACCGGACTCGAAGGCCATGCCGGTCGCGGCAATGCTGGACAGGCGTTCGTCCGCCCCAAAGACGGGTAAACCCATGCGCCCCTCCAACTGACGCACAAAACGCCGCGCGGCAAGGGTCATTTCCTGTTCGCTTCCATCCATCTCGAGCGGAATTCCGACGACCAACGCATCCGGCTTCCAGCGGTCGATCAGGCGTTGGATGGATGTCCAGTCCGGCTTGTTACCGACGCTGCGCAGCGTCTCAAGCGGCGATGCCTGCCCGATGAGTTCCTGGGCCACCGCAACCCCGATACGCTGACGGCCGAAGTCGAATCCCAACAGCGTACGTCCTCTGACGTGCGTCATGCGTGCCCTGCCTCGCCGGCGATCATGCTCAGATCCACACCGGCGCAAGCGGCCGCTGCACGCCAGCGTTCTTCGTAGGGCAAGTCAAACAAGACGGCCGGATCGAAGGGGCCGCTGAGCCAAGAGTTCCCCAGGATCTCCTGCTCCAACTGGCCGGCGCCCCAACCGGCATAGCCCAGGGCGATGAAGACCTGCTCGGGACCACGACCCACCGCAATATCCTCAAGGATATCCCGCGATGAAGCGACCCCTACTTGGTCGCTTACATGCAGAGTCGCATCCCATTCGCCGGGGGGGCTGTGGATTACGAATCCGCGCGCGCACTGCACCGGACCGCCAAGGTGTATGGGCAGGCTGCTCACTTCCGAATCCGAACAGGCGATCTCCATCTGCGAAAGGATCTCGGACATGGTCAGTTCGAGCGGACGGTTCACGACGATCCCCATGGCGCCGTCCTCATTGTGTTCACAGATCAACGCCACGCTTTGGAAGAAATTGGGGTCCTTCAACGCGGGCATCGCGATCAGAAAGTGATTGCGTAATGAGAGGCGATCGTTCATCGCGTTAGTATGGTTCAGCGGCGCCCTGATTGACAAGCGACATACATTTTAGATGGGCATGGATGAAAAGAGGTCGAGGCACGGATTCGATATTCGTCTCATTCGAACTACTGGCTTTTCTCTTTACTCTGCTCTAACCCTATTACCATCGAGAAAACGCCAGGTCCGTACGATATGGAGGACATCGGTATCCTTGCGCATGGCGTCCGTAAAGGGCGCAAAAGGCGCTGCCAGCCGGACGATGCGAATCGCCGCATCGTCCAGGATCTTCCTGCCGGATGAGTGTCGTATCGCGACTTCGCGAAGACTGCCGTCCGGGTTCAAGGCCACGTCCAGGATCAGATCGCCCGTGATATTTCGGCGCTTGGCCTGCTCGGGATAGTTCAAGTTGCCGATCTGCTCGATCTTGGCCTGCCAGGCGTCAAGGTATACGGCATCCCTGAAGGAGCGCGTACGCGCCGACAGGTAGCGGTGCCGCTCGCGCTTGGCGTAGTCGTCCATGCTACGGTTGATCTCGGCCGACAGGCGCGCGATCTCGACACTCTGTTCGATGAGCTGCTCGGCACGAACCGGCGCTTCCACGGCCTGTTCGGTCTGGGTATCGGTCGAGACCTTGTCAGAAGACGGTGCGATTGTGGTCATTACAACATCGGCCTTGGCCTGACTCGTCTCCGGCGCGGCCCGAGCCTGACGAGTCTCGGCCTGCTGCACGCTGGGCGAGCGTTCGGGTGTAGATATCGGGCTCGCCGCGCGTCCTTCGCGGCTGTCATTGCCGCCGCCTTCCTGGCTGACCTGGGCCAACAGCTTGGCCTCGTCGACCTCGGCCTCTTCCTGGGGATGAACCAACGTGATCTCGAGCGGCGGCGCAGCGGCTTGATCGGCCTCGGGATCAGGCTTGAAAGTCAGACCGAGAATGATCAGGGCATGAATTGTGACCGCGAGAAAGAGCGTCAGGCCCAGACGATCGAAGGCAGTAATTTCAGGGGCGAAGGGTTTTGCGGACATGGCGGTCATGGCGGGGTACGGCGATAGGTTCAGCCTGAGTTTGACATCCGATTGTGCAGACTGGCAAGCAATAAGGTCGTGACAATCCCACTTAAGATACCGAATATAGCGGCCAGCGTCATCAGTACCGGTAACAACGTCAACATACCCGGGTGAGGAATGAAGAGCAGATAGGCGGCATAGAACTGCCCGGCCATATGGCCGAGCGCGGAGAGCAGGCAGACCCCAAGCGGTGACAAACCGGGGCCAGGCCACAGCCGGAGGCTATTCAATATTCCGATCAGCCCCAACACCGCCATGCTGACCGCGGCCCCGGTCAGACTCAAAACAAATCCCGGGGTCAGAAAACTCCCGATCACGAGGCTCCCGACCAGGACCCTGAGCAGCGAAACCCAGGCCGCTGTGCGCCAACCGTATTCCATGAATACCGCTACCGTGATGACATTGGCAAGCCCCGGCTTGACGCCCGGCATCGGACTCGGGATCGCGGCCTCGGCGACATGGATCACGATCGCCAATGCCGCCAGCCAGGCAATGCGATGATCGTCGCGGGTCGTTATGACGACTACAGGGTTGGAGACTTCGTTGGGATCGGACGGATTCATGTTCTTGGAGGGAAGATACAAGATACAAGATACAAGATACAAGACCCCCACATTTTACCGATCACCTCTGTAACGGTTCGGGGCGCCTTGTCTTTTTGTATCTTGTATCTTTGCCCTTGTATCTGCATCGCCACTCGGCGATGCCTAGTAATTAATGCTATCGAAATGCCTGTTTTTGCCCAACACCGTGATCGATATCCGGTTGGGCAGACAGGCTGCGAAACTCCCGGCCGAATGTAGCCACCCGGCATGGATGCATTGCTTGCCCTGGCAGGGCGATTCGACGAACCGGACCCGGCCCTGGTGGATTTCGATGACGGAGTCGCCGAGCGGCCCATGGACCGTCAGCGTACGGTCCTCGTTCAGAGCAACGAGGTGGACCTCACCGTCTGCGGACACGATCCTGGCCCGCTCGCCTTCACCACCGATCCCGGACCAGTAATGGCTATAAAGTCCGGCCAGCAGGACCAGGGTCAACAGGGCGACGAGGATATCGCCCGGCGTCGGTCTGAGTGCACCCGCGATCGACTTCAAAGGGATCGCGGACTGCGTCACGGTACGACGACCTTGATGGGGGGCGGCGGGTCAACCTCGAAATGAGTTCGCTTGGCCATGGCCGGGGTCATGTAAACATTCCCTTTGTCGTCAATCAACATGGCCTGATCGATCCCCATGGCCTTCGCCGTCTGCGCCCAGGTATCGGGACCGGCCACAAACAGGGCCGTGGCCGCGGCGTCGGCGACGATCGCCTCGTGACTCAAAACCGTCACCGAACTGCTGCCCACGGCGGGGTAACCGCTACGGGGGTCGATGATGTGGTGATATCGCCGGCCCTGATATTCGAAATAGCGCTCATAGTCCCCTGAGGTGAACACACACTCATCGCCCGAAACCTCGACCGAGGCGATCACGCCGGGACCCCTCGGGTCCCGGATTCCGATCCGCCAGGGCCGTGCACCGTGCCTGCCGATGACGCGCAGGTCGCCACCCGCATTGACAATGGCATTGTCGATATGGTGTTCGCGCAGGATACGAATGGCCTCGTCGATCGCGTAGCCCTTGGCGAAGCCGCCGAAGTCGAGCTGCACGGCCGGGTTATCGCTGCGCAGACGGCCATCGTCGATGTGCAGATCGGTCATAGACGGGGCCTGAGCGAGCAGCGACCGGATCGCGGCCGCATCGGGTGGCGGACCGTGCGGGCCATCATCGCTGTGAAAACCCCAGAGCGCGATCAAGTTGCCGATGGCCGGATTGAACAGGCCGCCGCTCTGGCGCGATAGCTCGGTGCCGCGCTCGATCAACATCGTCTTTTCGGTATCGACCGGGGCGCTCTCGCCTGAGGCGATGGCCTCATTGACCCGGGTCAACGGCCCCGGTTGCCAGGCATGCAGATCGCGATGCATCTGCCTGAGGCGCTGCTCGACCTCCGTGGTGGCTACCGCGGCCACATCCTCGTCCCCATCCAATATCGAGACATTGACCAGCGTGCCCATCACGAGCAACTGGGTATCGTGAAGCTGGGCCTCCTTTTGCCCGCAGGCCGACAGCAGCAGGACCACCGCCAGCCACCAGCTGCGGCGCGCGGTCAATCCGCTCACGCCAGGCGCGCCTCGATACGGTCGAACAGGGTCGCGCAAATATTCAGCCCGTACTGCTTGTCGATCTCGCGCACGCAGGTCGGGCTCGTCACATTGATCTCGGTCAGAAAGTCGCCGATGACGTCGAGCCCGACAAACATGAGCCCGAGTTCGCGCAGTCGGGGACCGATTTCGGCGCAAATCCAGCGATCCCGGTCCGTGAGCGGCTGGGCGACGCCTCGACCGCCGGCGGCCAGATTGGCCCGGGTCTCTCCGGCGTCAGGTAGGCGCGCCAATGCATAGGGCACGGGTTCGCCGTCGATCACGAGAATGCGTTTGTCGCCGGCCGTGATCTCCGGAATATAGCTCTGCACCATGGTGTAGCGGCGGCCATAGTCGGTCATGGTCTCGATGATGACGCCGACGTTCGGGTCGCCGCGGCGGATTCTGAAGACCGACGCCCCACCCATGGCCGACAGGGGTTTGATGATGATATCGCCCTGTTCCTCGAGAAAATGACGGATGCGCTTGGCATCGCGCGTGACGAGGCTCGGGACGCAACATTGCGGAAACCATGCCGTGGCGAGCTTCTCGTTGTAATCGCGCAATGCCTGGGGGCGGTTGACGACCAGCACGCCCTCGGCCTCGGCGATTTCGAGGAGATGAGTCGTATAGATGTATTCGATATCGAAAGGCGGATCCTTGCGCATCAAAACGACATCGAGTTCTGTCAGCGCACGGTCCCCGGTCTCTACGGAAGACCACCAGGCGGTCGGCGAGTCCTCGACCCGGACCTCGGTCATCCGGGCTCGCACGACGCCATCGCGCAGGTAGATATCGCCTTGGGTCATATAGGCGATTCGCCAACCACGGCGCTGCGCCTCGAGCAGCATGGCCAGGGTCGTGTCCTTGGCGGGCTTGATGGAAGCGATAGGGTCCATGACGACCCCGAGCCAGCGCGTGGCCGTCACGCCACCGACTCCAATTCGCGGGCCGCCGCCACCAGGGCGAGACGCGCGATGACGCCATAGGCGTAAAAACGGTTGGGCCGGGCGTCGGGCGCCAAGTGTCGCTCAGGAATCGTGAGATGGTCGGCAAAGGCCAGCGGCTCGAAATGCATGCCGGGGGCATTCAGATTCTCGTTGCTGCCGCGCCGGGTATGAACCCGGTAGAACCCCCCGACAACGTGGTGGTCGATCATGTAGACCACGGGTTCCGTTACGGCGCGGGCCTGTCCCCAGGTCTCGAAGGTGTATACCCCCTCCTGTAACAACACCTGACTCGTCGCAGCACCTCCCTTGCTCGCCGCCATGCGGGTCCGCTGCTTACGGTTAAGCTGTTGAACCTCGTCGGCGCTGTGTACGGTCATGACGCCCATGCCATAGGTCCCGGCATCGGCCTTTATGACAACGAAGGGGGCCTTGTCGAGACCGTATTCGTCATATTTTCGCTGTATGGATCCGAGCAGGCTTTCGACATTCTTCGCCAGACAATCCTCGCCCTCACGCTTCATGAAATCGATCTCCCCGCACTGCAGGTTAAGCGGGCTGATGAGCCAGGGATCGAGTTCCGTCATGGCTGCGAATTCCTCGGCTACGAGACGATAGAGCTCGAAGTGGCGGGACTTAAGACGGTGATTCCAACCGACAGCAAGAGGTGGAACGATGGGCTGCTCGATATGATCAAGGAGCGCCGGAACACTGTCCGAGAGATCATTATTGAGCAATACCATACAGGGATCGAAGTCCGCGAGCCCGACACGCGACCCCGAACGTACGATCGGCTCGAGGCAGATCCGTCGCCCTGATGGCAGATCGATGACCTGCGTCGCATCGATTTCATCGAGCCATCCGATGCGGGCCTTGAAGCCCGACTTGATGATGATGTCGTGCAGGACCGCGAGACTCTCGAGATAAAAGGTATTGCGGGTATGGCGCTCGGGCACGATGAGTATCCCGTTGCCCTCGGGGCAGATATGCTCCATGGCGCCTTGAATTGCTTGAATGCAAAGCGGCATGAAAGCCGGATTGAGATTGTTGAAGCCGGCCGGAAACAGGTTGGTATCCACTGGGGCGAGCTTGAATCCGGCATTGCGCAAGTCGACCGAAGCATAGAAGGGCGCCGGCGTGCGCTTCCACTGACAGCGGAACCATCCCTCGATCTCACTTTGATGTTCCAGGAGGTGTTCTTCGATGTGTTCCAATGGGCCATTCAAGGCCGTGGTCAGGTGCGGCACGGGCAGCGGATATTGGATGGTCATGGGGCTCCGGAAGCGAATCGTTCGTGACAGGCAGGACGCTCAATATACTACATATGCTTTTAGGAAGGTGACAAGCGCGTCCGAAATCACCGATAATGCGCGTCCAATCGGGTCCCTTTTTCCCGTCCATGCATTACTTTCATAACACGAGGTCTCACCATGCGCCCAAGCGGCCGAGCCCCTGACCAACTGCGTCAGGTCGAAATCACACGCCACTATACCAAGCATGCCGAATGCTCGGTGTTGATCGCCTTCGGGGACACTCGCGTCCTCTGCACGGCCAGCGTCGAGACCCGCGTACCGCAATTTCTCAAAGGCAGCGGCAAGGGCTGGGTCACGGCCGAATACGGCATGCTCCCCCGTTCGACCGGCAGCCGCATGCCCCGGGAGGCCTCTCGGGGGCGCCAGGGCGGACGCACCTTGGAAATCCAGCGCCTGATCGGCCGCGCCTTGCGCGCCACCGTCAACCTGGAGGCGCTCGGCGAAAACAGCATCACGATCGATTGCGATGTGCTGCAGGCCGACGGCGGCACCCGAACCGCAGCCATCACAGGCGCCTTCGTCGCGCTGCACGATGCCCTGAGCGTCATGAAGAAGCGTCGCCAGATCAATACGCACCCGATCTACGGACATGTTGCGGCGATATCGGTCGGCATCTATCAGGGTCAACCGGTCCTCGATCTGGACTATAGCGAGGATTCCGAGGCGGAAACCGATATGAACGTCGTCATGAACGAGGCCGGCGCCTACATCGAGATCCAGGGCACGGCCGAGGGCCACGCCTTCCGCGGCGACGAGCTGCAATCCATGCTGGGGCTGGCCGACCAGGGCATTAGGCAGCTTATCGAGCTTCAGCGCCAGGCTCTGGATGCCTAAGCGGATGCCAGAACCGAAACACATCGTGCTCGCGACGGGCAATGCCGGCAAGGTTAAGGAGATCCAGGCTATTGTCGACGAGCGGCTCATTCGGCTGCACCCGCAGACGGAATTTGGGGTGGAGCCCGTTGACGAGACCGGGCTGAGCTTCGTCGAAAACGCCTTGCTCAAGGCCCGTCACGCGGCGCGTCAGAGCGGACTGCCGGCGATTGCCGACGACTCCGGACTCTGTGTCGACGCGCTCAACGGCGCTCCCGGTATCTATTCTTCGCGTTATGCGGGACCGGACGCCGACGATCAGACCAACCTACTGCGGTTACTCGAAGCCCTTGCGGGCGTGCCCGATCGCGACCGCGCCGCGCGATTCGTCTGCGCGATGGTCTATCTCGCTCATGCCGAGGACCCGACTCCAGTCATTGCCCTCGGACAGTGGCGCGGCTGGCTCACCCATGAGTCGCGGGGCAGCAACGGTTTCGGATACGACCCGATCTTCGCGCTCGAAGATCGGCGTTGCACGTCTGCGCAGCTGGCGCCGGAGGAAAAGAACCGCCTCAGCCATCGTGGCCAGGCCCTATCCAAGCTGCTCGATGCCTTGGAGCTTGCATCGGCGTTTGGCAAGCAGTCCTGATTTGAGCTAAGGTATCGGTTCGCACTTTTCAGGAGGATCACTGTTATGCGTCGTATTCTCTATACTGTCGTTTTTGCATTCGCCACCCTAGCGCTGAGCGCACCGCTCTTTGCCTGCGAGGCCGCCGGCGCCAACACCCATGTCGGCAACATCGTCTCGGTCGACGCCAAAACCCGCACGTTGACGATCATGGACATGGCGACCCAGGCGCCGATCCAGTTCGCCCTGAACGATGCCTTGATGATCAAGCTCAACGTACTCAACGGCCAGGTCGTCGTTCGCTACAGCGGTGAGGAACAAGGCAAGCTCATCGCCACCCAGATCCTGCAATAGCCTTGGCGTCAGCGACGCCGGAAGACGCCCGGCCGCTCGTCTTCCGTCCTCAAGCATCACGGGACGGAGGTTCCGATTTTGCGTTCACCGCCCTGCCCCCGCTGTCGCTCTACATTCACATTCCCTGGTGTATACGGAAGTGCCCCTACTGCGACTTCAATTCACACGAGTCCGGGAACCGCATTCCTGATGCGGAAGACTATATCGAGGCGCTGACGCGGGATCTGGAACAGGAACTGCCCGCCGTCTGGGGCCGCACGATCGACAGCATCTTCATCGGTGGCGGGACGCCCAGCCTGTTGTCTCCAAACTCCATTGATGCGCTACTCTCCATGGTCCGCGCCCGACTGCCCTTGCGACCCGGACTCGAGGTGACGATGGAGGCCAATCCCGGCACCTTCGAACGAGGACGGTTTATCGCCTACCGCGAGGCCGGGATCAACCGTCTGTCTATTGGCGTTCAAAGCTTCGACGCCGAACATCTCAAACGCATCGGTAGGGTCCACGGCCCTGCGGAAGCTGTCATGGCCTGCCGGGAAGCCGCCGAAGCCGGCTTCTCGGGGTGGAACATCGACCTGATGTTCGGCCTTCCCGATCAGGATCCCGAGGCCGCGTTGTCGGACCTGAATCAGGCGATCGAACTCGCTCCGGGACATATTTCGCACTATCAATTGACCCTGGAGCCGAACACGGCGTTCCAGCACAAGCCGCCGCCCCTTCCCGATGAGGAGACGCTTTGGCTTATACAGACTCAGGGACAACGGGTCTTACGAGATGCGGGCTATGATCAGTACGAGGTCTCGGCTTACGCCCGCCGCGGGCGGCATTGTCACCACAATCGGAATTATTGGGGCTTTGGCGACTACATCGGGATCGGGGCCGGCGCACACGGCAAGATCAGCATCGCCAGCGAACAACGAATCCTGCGCTACTCCAAACAACGCCTGCCCGAAACCTTTATGAGCACGGCCGGCACCTCCGAGTGTGCGGTCAACCCGCACTATCCCAACGAAGCGGACACTATCTTCGAGTTCATGATGAACGCCTTTCGGCTCAACGAGGGATTCACTTGGGAACAGTTCAGGAACAGGACAGGCCTGCTAAATACACATATCGTCGGTCCACTGCTTGATGAGGCGCGGAGACGTGGCCTCATTGAGACAGCGCACGACGCCATCCGCGCCTCGGAACTCGGCAGACGACATCTTAACGACTTATTAATGATCTTCCTATCCGACGCCCAACCCCCGGAGGAGGATCGCTAAAAGTACATGGTGAGACGCAGGGCGAAGCGAAAACCCTCGAAGCGCAGTCTGATGGGATTGTAGTAATTCAACCGCGTTGCGGAATCACGCACGTCTTCGGGTGTAGCCGATGGATTCAGATAGGCCAAATTGCCATTGCCGAGCGCTACGGCCGGCAATCCCGTGAGATCCGCCTGATCGTTGTCAGCCAAGTCATTCGTATACTTGACATCCTTGAGCTGGAAATCCCGGTCACCGATCAGATAACCGCCTTCAACGCCCAGAGAAAGCCAGTCTGCAAGCATCCATTCCGCGCCGCCACCGATCTGAGCCATGAATACCGAGGCTGTCTGAGCCTGGACCACGAGGTCGCGCCGCACGCCTAGAAGGTCCTTAATCGGAGTGGACACGAAACGAAAGACATAGTCCTCACGATAGTCGACATCAAACACCTCATGCAGGGACAAGCGGCTATACAATCTCAGCTTGCCCTCTGTACGAAAGTCATGCCGCCAACCGAAAGTGTATTCGGTATAGGAGATACGTCCACGGCGCTCGCTGTCGACGACGTTCCGGACGAAATACTGCTGCAGCGGCAAGTTGCCCTGGGTGACATTCAGTGATGTCTTCTCCCATGACCCCAAACCGAAGATCAGGGCATTCTTGGGCGTGGCGTGCCAGGCAAATTCAAAGGCCCCATAGGCGCCCATCTTGACCGGCTCGATCCTGTTGCGGTAGACGAACGGAATAATCTCGCTCTTGTTGGTGTCGACGACCTGAGAATCTCCGGAAGTCGCATTGCCGCCCTCTCGTATCAAAACGGTCGCGTCGCCGACCAGATCGGACTGAAAGAGCCCGTCATCAAGGGCGGACAACTGGGGCAGATGCCCACCGAACACCAAAGAAAATCCCCAATAGGGGTCGTCCGCCGCAAATGATAGCGATGGCCAGACCAAGATCAGCGCGAGCACGCCACCCCAAACGGACCCATTGGTCCGCCGGGCGCGACGCTTGGGACGAAACGGCCCCTGCTCAATGGCGGCCATCGGCGCGCTCAACCGTCCGCTCGCACCATCACGCCGAACTACCTCCCTTGGCTTGCAAGCGACTCATGGCCCGGAAATGCGGCTTGAACGCGGCCAGCGTCAAAGGCAGGACCAGCAAGGCGGCGATACAGGAAGCAACCATATAGGCCGCGACGAAATAACCCAGCTTGACATTGGGCGGAAACTGCGACAAACCGAGAATCAGGAAACCGGACGTGACAACGGCCGCGTTAAAGATGATCGGCTTGCCGACCCCGCGCACGGCAGCCAACGTGGCCTTGTCGGCATCGGCCTTGCGTTCACGATCATAGGCGTATCGATAGACGAAGTGGACCGCATAGTCGACACCGACACCGATCGCTACACCCGCGGCCAACACGGTCGAGACGTCGAGCGGAATCCCCAGCCAACCGGCGCCGCCGGCGACCCATACGGTCGTCAGCGCCACGGGGAGGACCGTAAATATGGCGGCGACCGGAGAACGGAATAGCAACATCGCGACCAGGAAAATCCCGATCTTCGAGAGCATGATCGCCATGATCTGACTCTTGATCAGGAGGTCCGCCCAGATGTAGGCGTTGTTGGCCGATCCGGCGAAATTCACCGTGATTCCGGTCCCCGCAAACTCGCGTTTTGCGAAGGCACGGACGTCATCGATGATGGCCATAAGACGCTGGGTGTGATCGGTCTTGATCGCAAACGTGATGTTGGCGCGCTGATCGTTATAGTCAATGACGGCATTGAGCAGCTCCGGACGGCCCGACATTGACAATAGATAGAAGTAGGCTCCGACCTCTTCCGCGCTATCCGGCAATACGTCGTACTTGGGATTGTCTGCGTGGAATGTCTTATTCGTGCTCTTGAGATAATCCACGATCGAGAGCGCGCCACCCACATCAGGCTTGCTCTTCATGAAATCCTGCATGCGTTCGATCTTCTTCAGGATTGCCGGAGATTTGAGGCCGCCTTCCTGTTTACTGTCCAGGACCACGTTGAGAAACACCGTGCCGTTAAATTTCTCATTGAGCACGGTATTCGACAGCTCAACCTCGCTGCCCTTCTTGAAGTCGCTGATCCAGCTCGAATCGACATAGAGTCGCGTCGCGCCGATGCCCAGGAAAACCGTCACGAGCGTGATCACGACCGCAGATGCCGCGCGCCGCTCCATCAGCGTACGGGCGAGTCCGGTCAAGACTCGAGTGATCATGCCGGCCTCGGAATGCACCCGTATCGAGCGACGCCTTTGCAGATAAGAACTGACGTGAGGTTTGAGCAACGTCAGTGCGGCCGGCATCAACAACACCGACACCAACCAGCAGAACAGGATACCGAGCGCGGTAAAGACACCGAAGATCCTAAACGGTGGCATTTCCGCCCACCACAACGATAAAAAGCCTGCGCCCGTCGTCAAGGTGGTTACCAGCAACGGCACGCTGAGTTTATTCATGAGCTGGGCGACGATGACCCGGTTATCCTTATACTTGCCGTCGACGACGATGTCTTCGTAGTAGCTCAGGATATGTAGCGCATCGCCTATGCCGACCGCGACGAGAATCACCGGCAACATGGTCGATATCGTATATAAGGGCACACCCAAAGCCGCCATCAGGCCTATGGTCCAAATTATTGAAATCGCGACGACGAGCAAGGGCAATAAAACGCCCCTCAGATTGCGGAACAGGGCGAACAAAACCACCACGACGGTGACCGTCAGTAGCGGGATCATGAGTTTGGTGTCCTTGAGCGCATACTGTCCCGAGGTCACCTCGATAACCGGACGGCCCGCCATGTAGAAATAGTCGCCATTGCTAGCCGGACGGTCGCTTATAGACGAGTCGCCCCACCATTGCTGACCACCCTCGGACGAGGACCAGTCGCTGCCGCCCTTTTCGTCTTTTTTGTCCTCCTTGGCCGCTGACGACTCTGCCTCTGGTGACTTTGGTTCGGACGAGTCGGTCTTGCCCTGGTTCCACTTATTGCCCTTCCAGTCACCATCGCCACCGCCGTTGCCCCATTTACTACCGGGCCAGGCGCCACCGCCGCTGTCGCCGGAGCCCTGGGCAAGCTCGCCGGATAGAATCCCTTTGATCTGGAAATATGACTGATAGCGATTGGAGATGCCTTCCTTGATCTTGGCGCGAATCATCGTCGCCTTGCCGTCTGCGGAAACGAGGTTGCCGACAAACAGATCCGGATGAGAATAGACGCTGGCCTTGAGGGACTCCATTCCCGCCGCATCTGCGGGCACGGACGGCATGAGGGCCACGTTGTTGATGGCATCATCGGTTCCGCTGAAGATCGACGCTGTCGCCAGCGAGTCGACATCGAGCTCACGATGCGCCTGGACACCGGGAAGCTTGGCGATCTTGCTTGTGATCCGCTCCACCCGTTCCAAGGTCTCCTTGTTGAAAATGCCTTTTTCGTTGACAATGGCAATGATGATTGCGTCCCGCGCGCCAAAGACATCCGCGACATAGGCATCGTATTTGATTGCCGGGTGATCTTTCGGAAAATAGACCCGGGCGTCGGTTTCCCATTTCAGGGACCCAAATTGCGAGAAGGCAGCGATTGTCAATCCGGCTACGATGGCAAGTGTCACCGCTGGGAACCGAATTGGCAGGCTATGAAACCATTTCAACATGTTCTACCCCTTTTTATCTAAGTGGCGATCTCGTAACAAAAACCGATAGGCGCCTTTCATCCTTATCGATTCGAAAGGGACGTTGTTACAACGTCCCTCTTTCTAGCGGCAGATGCTGTGTTTCACATCCCTGCGACCGGGCGCCTTGATCGTCTCTCGACATGCCCGGTCAATATTATCCGCGCCCAGCGCCTAAAACGTATATTTGAATTCCAGGAACAAACGATCGTTATCGCGAAAATTCCCGATGAACTGAAAATGCTGGTCGATGGCGAAAATATCCGTAGCTCTGCCGTTACGCGCGGCGACGCCAAGCTGAGAACGCTGCCCATAAAACAAATCGAAGCCCGCCGAAACCTGAAAATGGCCGGTCACGTCAAATGTCACCTTGGGTTTCAGGTAGACCTCCTTTTGGTTAAACAATACGATCGCCAATAGCGTAAATACGGCATTATCCTCCGGCATCGGATGACGGACGAAGAGATTAAAGCTCGTATCAAACCGATCCTGGATCAACGCTTGGTCATAGTTCAGGATAATCCACTGCATGATTCCCGGCGAAAAATCGGTCTTCCACAGATTGAAATCCAGGCCGACGCCCCAGCGTATGTGATCGCGCCGGAGTTCGCCCAGGTTGTCAATAAAGCCGTCGTTGTCGCGGTCCACGATCCCGAGCCCGAAGTACTTGTCCTTCACATATGCAAACTCGCCCTTGATGACCTGACCAAAAAAAGGGCGTTGAAAGGTGCTGCCAAGGATATGGATGCGGGTATAACGAGGCGTGAAAGGGTTGATGCCCGTAGTATCGGGTTGATCAATAAGAATATGGCGGAACACGACAGGAAAGTCGTCCCATGTGTAGAAATAACTGAAGGTAAGATCCGTATCCAAAATCGTTTTCTGAACTCGGAATCCCCACTCGCTATTTTCCAGTTTGTAGTTTTCCGGATAGGTCGTTCCCGGCACGGTCTGCAACAGTTCCCATTCGGAACCGGATGGCGCGGGGCGATGAAACTTGAGTTCGGGAATAAACACCAACTCATAGTTGGTGGAATCACCGTAGTAATCGAGCTTCGCCGACCACAGGGGAATACGGTAATCGATCAGATCCGGCAGGATGAGTTCCCGAAAATCCATCGGATTGATTTCGTCTACGATCCGGACGCCGGTCAAAACGCCCCAGATGATGTACTGCTTGCCGAGCCGAAGGTCATAGTTGTCGCCAAGCACATCAAGATAGAGCTCCCGAAATGCGGCTACCGACGAATCCTTTTCCTCCGGCAGTCCCTCAACAAAGTTCAGGAGTTGCAGTGACTCACGTTCAGCCCTTGCGGTAATCGTATCATAGTCGAAAAACTGGTAGACACTGTCGACATATGCCCATGCGCTGGCGCCTACATCAAAGGTGTCATTAATCGCGTATCGTCCCTTGAGATAGACGATATTACGCATCTTCGTAAATGATCGAGGTTCCTTGAATCGATAGGCCGTCTCGTTCTTTAGGTATCCGCTGATGTTTACTGCGTCGCCAAAGTCCTGGAGTTTGGTCAACCCGTCTTCCCAAATCGATGATGCAGGCTCCGGCTCGGCCAGGCCATCCGCCAACGCCGATGGCGAAA
>Ga0114931_10003657_pt1 | contig 19379 bp, 19 predicted proteins | sample 2SBtaG_FD_89579 | JGI IMG/M metagenome (GOLD analysis project Ga0114931, IMG submission 89579) | Deep subsurface microbial communities from Kolumbo volcano to uncover new lineages of life (NeLLi) - 2SBTROV14_V59a metaG | ecosystem: Environmental > Aquatic > Marine > Volcanic | place: Kolumbo...
ACATTTGCACCTGCCGGTACCGGCAGTTGGGTTCGTGATAGTCCAGCCGGCGGATGTCGTCGTCCTCCGGAAAGGGCAGTGAGTCGATGTCCAGCAGCTCCCCCCGGGCGTTCGGGTAAACGCCGGCAATGCTCTTGGGATCCTTGCCGCGGATGAGGTCGAGGGCGGCGTATTCGTATTCGCCCAGGCAGACGTGGTCGGCGGTTTGCAGCACCTCTTCGGGTGCGGCCATCGGGTGCTGTCCGGCGAAGATCAGGCGTGTGCCGAAGGCTTGCTTGACGGCGGCCGCCAGCCGCAGGTCCGCGGCGATGGTGCGGCTGGAGCTTTCCATGATCAGCCAGTCGGGCCGCTCTTCGGCCATGCGGGAGAAATACGTCTCGAAGTCCCAGGCGTTCAGGACTCCGTCGAGCATCTTGACGTCATGCGGCGTCTCGCGCTTCAACAGCGAGGAGGTGTAAGCCAGTTCCCACGGGTAATAACCGCAGTTGGTGAAATTTTTTACGCCCAGCGACCAGCGCGAGGGCACGTGCACCATGTGGTAGCCGTTGGCATCGACACCGACCGAATTGGCGACAACGATTTTCATGGCAGGGCAAGCCCCTCAATCCGCCGGCGGCCGGGACGCGCCGCGGCGGAACAGTTTGCGAAAGCACCACTCGGCGGCCAGGCCCAGCGTGATCGTTAAAAACAAAACGGTTGTCGCCAGGAAATTGGCGGCCATCCAGAACGCGGAAGTTTTTTCGCTCAGGTATTTTTTGGCGATGCCGGGACCCGAAAGACTGACGAAACCGCCTTTACAGTTGTAGCCGCGGAGCTGTCCGGCGTGGCTCGCCCAGGCCAGCAAGTCGATGTTGGCATAGCCCAGTCCCCGCTCGATATTGTACAGGGAAACGGCTACGTCGAATTTTTGTTCGCGCAGCCGCCGCAGGGTGCCCAGGCCGCAACTGAAAATGCTCATCCGCCGGTTGGATTTCAACGGTAGAACTTCATCCACCCGGGGGTCCCGCGACAGTGCGTCTCCCGCCGGCGCCGGCGCGAGCACGGTGATCCTGGAAACGGGAAATTCCTGCTTGAGAGAGGCCAGGGTCGGCTGAAAAACCCGTGCCGCGGAGCGGATCACTAAAATGTTAACCGGTTTCACGCTGGGTTCCGCCGCCGTTGGATAAATCGAAAATTCTGCTTTGAATATTGATGCCGACCAGGTGGCGGATGCCCATTTGCCGGGCAAGAGTGGTGACTTCCCCGTAGCCGTTGCCGGTCATGTTGTTGTAGGGTATCACGCCCAGCGAAAAGCGCCGCTGGCGGAGCCGGGCCAGCAGGTCCGGAGGAAAACCCTGGCCGTCGAAATGGCCGTCGCCGTAAAAAAAACGGTTGTCGATATTGCGGTTGTCTTGCAATTCCGCGGCCACCGTGGGCTGGCCGAGAACGGCGATTTTGCTTTCCGGAAATTTTTTTCTGAGAGCTTCGATCAGCCCGTTGATCTGCCACATGCGCGAACAGCGAAAGACCAGGATTTCCTCGGGGGCGCCTTCCAGGCTCAGGGAATCCAGGTTTCCCCGGGTAGACATGAGGTAACGGTTTTTGAATGCCTTGTCGTACAGTTTTTCCGCTTCGCGGTGGTTGGACTCGACTTGGTCCGCGGGGTATTGCGGCTGATCCACCACGCAGAAATTGCCGCCATCGAAGTGTTCCCAGTCCACATCCCGCAAATAACCTTTTTCCCGGGCGCGCACGAAAAATGGGGTTCCCGGCTGGGGTGTGCTGATGGAGAGTTGAAACCGCCACAACAGGCTTTCGTCGATCAATTCGTTGATGAGGCGAATGGTTTGTTTGTCTCCCCGGTCGGTGGAGCCTTCGCCGCCGAAGGTGAACGTGCCGTAAAACTTGATGCCGATCTGCGTGCCGTAGCGCAGCAATCGTTTGAGTTTTTCGGGATTGAATTTCGTGCCCAGCTCCATGCCGGCGGCGGCCAGGTCCTCGGCGGTTTCGATGCCGAGGCGCACCATGTAGTAGCCGGCGCCCCGCATGGCCTCCAGCACTTCTTCGTCCAGCGGCCACAGGCCGCACATGACATCGTACTTCAGGTCGTCGTGGCCGGCGGCGCGGATGGCTTTCGTCAATTCCAGCATGTATTGCTTGCTGCCGTTATGGACTTCTTCGTCGAAGAAGATCCCCTCCATTTGCGGGTATTTTTGGCGCAGGTAATCCAGTTCCGCGATGACGTTTGCCGGCTTCCTGGGCCGCCAGTTCGGGCGGGCGTAGGAAATGTTGCCGCATACGCAGAAGCTGCACGACAGCGGGCAGCCCCGCGAGGCGTAGGCCTGGATTTCCAGGTATTCGCTGGACGGCTCGCCGGGAATGCCGTAATCCAGCCGCGAGACGTCGTCGTCTTCCGGCAACGGCAAATCGTTAACGTCCAGCGGTTCCTGGAAGCGGTTGGGATACAACCCGAGAATATCGTTGGGGTCCTTGCCCTGGAGAATGTCGCGGGCGGTCAGTTCGTACTCGCGGCGCACAACGTAATCGGCCCATTGCCCCACCTCCTCGGGAAAGGTGGTGGCGTGCGGGCCGCAGATGATCAGCTTCGTCCCGAAGCGTTTTTTGATTTCCCGGGCAAACTTGCCGTCTGCTTCGATGGTGCGCGTGGCGCAGTCCATGATGAGGTAGTCGGGGCCGAATTGCGAAACCTTGTCGACAAACGCCCGGTGATCCAGTTTGTCCAGGCAACCGTCGAAAAACCGGACCTCATGGTCGGTGTCGCGTTTGAGGATGCTCGAACAGTAGGCCAGTTGCCAGGGATAATAGGTGAAAACGCTCAAATCCTTTGTGCTATTGGTCCACCGGCTTGGGGAGTGGATCATGGCGGAACCGCCGGCATCGATACCTACGGAATTGCAAACCGCAACTTTCATGAAAAACCTCGAAGTGGTTGAACGAATGACGGTGCAAGGTCCTGGCCCAATGGAAGCCGGGAGTTAACGGTGCAAACCGCCTTCCATTGACGCCGGACAGATTGCCCTGCAGACAAAAAAATTCTAGTTTCCCTAACGGCGGAAATCAATTAAAACTTTATGTTTCCGTTGTGCGCTCGGCGGCACCGCGGCCCGGCGAGGAATCTTGACATTATACGGCCAACTTGTGAGAATGCCACAAGCACGCAAATTTTATCCGGACCGGCGGATCGTCCTGCCGGACGGTGGCAAGGGATCATGAGCGATTTAGCGGATGTGGAACGGCAGGAAAAGCCTTCCGGATTTTTCAGCCGGTTACGGGCCGGTTTGTCCAAAACCCGGCACAGTTTGGCGTCGGGTGTCGATAACGCCGTCCACGGCAAGGCAAAGATCGGGCCGGAATTGTGGGACGAACTGGAGGAAATTTTGCTGACCGCCGATGTCGGGTTTCGCGCCACCCGGGAGATTTTGGAGGAACTGCAACAAGGCGTGGCCGACAACCGCATCCGCGATAAGGACGGCGTGTACGAATATTTGCAAACCCTGATGGTGCGGATTCTGGAAGCGCCGCCGGCAGCGCGGCAGATTCCGCAAACCGGGCCTGCCGTGGTGCTTGTCGTCGGCATCAACGGTTCGGGGAAAACCACCACCATCGGCAAACTGGCGCGGCAATGCAAGGCGGAAGGCAAACAGGTCATGCTGGCGGCGGCGGACACGTTTCGCGCCGCGGCGGTGGAACAGCTGCAAGTCTGGGCTGACCGGGTGGGGGCGCCGTGCATCAAACAAAAAACCGGCGCCGATCCCTCCGCCGTGGCCTTCGATGCCGTGCGCGCCGCCGTGGCACGGAAAATGGACGTGCTCATCGTCGATACCGCCGGCAGGCTGCAAACCAATTTCAATCTCATGGAAGAACTGAAAAAGGTCAAGCGGGTGATCGGCAAGGTTTTGCCCGGCGCGCCCCACGAAACGCTGTTGGTCCTGGACGCGGGCATCGGCCAAAACAGCATTTCCCAGGCGCGGCGCTTCCATGACGCCATGGCGCTGGACGGACTGGTGATGACCAAGCTGGACGGCACCGGCAAGGGCGGCGTCCTGTTCAATATCGTGCGCGAAACCGGCCTGCCCGTGCGTTTTATCGGCGTCGGCGAACAGCCGGAGGATTTGCAGAAATTCGATGCCGGCGATTTTGTCCACGCCTTGTTCGACCGCCCCGCCGCTTAATGGAATAAATCCGCAAGACCCGGCACCCACAACAAAAGCGCCGGTATGGCCCGCAAATTTCCCTCGGCCATGATGCTGTTGTAGGTGGAAAAACTCATCACCACCAGCGTGAAAAAACTCAACACGATAAGGCCCGCGTTAAGCCCCGGGTTGGCTTTTTTAAACAGGTTCGTCATGATGTATCCCAGCGTCACATAGACCACGGGCAGGAAGGGCAGGTTGTGGCGCAAGGCCCAGTCATCGGTGCCGGCCATAACATTAGCGAAATCGAAAATCAGCACGGCCAAAATAGACGCGGCGTTCAGCGCGGCCAACATTCTGACGGCCGGCGGCAAGCCGTAAAACGTGCGCCGGGTTTTTGCCATATTTAAAACGGCGTTTGCCGCTCCATGCAGGTACAGGGCGAACAGCGGGCAGATGGCGAGAAAGTACAGCCACACATGATACCAGCGCCGCAGCCCGGCGCTCTCGATGTAAGGGGAAGTGAACCGGGCTTGGCCCTCAACATGACCGATAAATTCCGCCGGCATCAGGCTTCCATATTTTAAAAAGATAAACACCCACCAGGCAAACCCCATGGCGAGGATGCCTCCATACAGCCTCAAATGTTTCCATCTGCCGTATAGCTCGTTTTGGCTGGCGACCAGAAGGGCCGGGAGCAAAACGTAAATCGGCCCGGTATATTTGGTCAGCATGGCCAGAGCGAAAGCCGCGCCCGAGAGGACGAGCTTTTTCACGTCGAACCGGTTTTCGCGGTAATCGATCAAATACCAGACGCCGGCCAGAATAAAAAAAGTCATGGGAAAGTCCAGGTGGATGAGATGGCTTTCCAGGTTGAATACCGGGCAAAGCGCCCAAAGGCAAACGGCAATGGCGGCGCCGCGGAAATCCGCCAAGGCGCCGGCAATTTTGAAAACAAAGTAAAACGACGCCAGACTGAAAATAAAGTTTAACAGCTTCGCGGCAAACAATTGCGGCAGCACCGTGGAAAGCAGCTTGATCAGGCAGGGGATGAGGGGCGGATGATAAAAAACCTCGGCATGGTATACCCTGGACGACAGGGCGTTGGCGATAAAACTTCCCTGCGTGGAGTAATGGCCCATGTGTTCGCTCAGGTAGAGATAAACCATCTCGTCCCAGTCGATGACCGGCTGATAAAATGCGCGCGCATGCAGAAAAATGGCGACCGGCAGGAAGGCGAGAAAAAACAGGCGGCGGTCGATTTGCGGAATTTTCAGGGCATCCATGGCAAGTTAACGGCTCCGGGTTGGTGTATGGTAAAACATTGCCGGTGCAAAATCCATGTTTTAGCCGACGGGCGGAAATGAATTTTAATGATTTTGCGGACCTTTTTTGCTAAGTTTTTGAACCGTGGAAAGTTCAGGTTAACCGGCAGTTGGCACGGCCCTTCCGGGCAGGGAGATTCGGTGTGTCCATAAATTTGGCCCAGGCACTTGAGGCGATACTGGCGCGCCAGGATTTTTCCTGCCGCCTGGAAAAGACCGGCGATCCGGAGCAGGACAAAATCGCCGGCCTGATCAATAAACTGCTGGTGGAAATCCAGGGCCGCGATGAAAAGCTTCTGCAAAATAAAAAGGCTTTAAAAGCCCGGATCGCGGCCCACACCGAAAACCTCAAAAAGAAAAACGGCGAACTGGAACTTGCGCTGCGCGAGGCGCAAACGGCGGGCCAAAGCAAATCGGTGTTCCTGGCCAATATGAGCCACGAGTTGCGCACGCCCCTGAACGCCATCATCGGGTACAGCGAAATGCTCAGCGAGGATGCGGCGGACGAAGGATATGAGGCTTTGCTGCCGGACCTGCAAAAAATTCACGAGGCCGGTAAAAATCTTTTCGGCTGGGTGAATGAAATTGTCGACCTTGCAAAAATAGAATCGGGGCGGGCGGAACTGCAAATCGAATCCGTTGCCGTTGCCGATCTGTTACAGGAAGTGGAAACCGCGGTCAGGCCCGCCTTGCAACGCTCCGGCAACCGCTTGCGGGTCCGCCGGCCGGAAAATATCGGTTCGATGATGGGGGATGGCCGGCGCATTCGCCGGGTGTTGGAACGTCTGCTGGATCACGCCGACCGGGCGACGAAACAAGGCACGGTCTCTTTGGAGGCGCGGCGCGAAACGGTGGACGGCGTCGATTGGATCGGCTTTGCCGTGTCCGACTCCGGCGCGGGAATCGACCCGAAGCTTTTGCAAAATCTGTTCAAAGATTACACGCGGGCGGACCCCGCGGTTTCCAGCGCCTACGGCGGTGTTGCGCTGGGCCTGGCGATCTGCCACCGGTTTGGCTTGCTCATGGGCGGTAACATTTCCGCCGACAGCGAGTTGGGCCGGGGGTCCACCTTCACCTTGCGCCTGCCCGCGGACATGAAAACGCATTTGGCGAAAAGCCACGTGATTCGCGGCACCAACCGGCTGCTCAGCGATATCCTGAATTTGCAATAGACGAAAAATCGGCCGGCAGGCGGTTTGGAGGTACCGGGCGGATTCGAACCGCCGATGGAGGTTTTGCAGACCTCTGCCTTACCACTTGGCTACGGTACCCGTGTGTTGCGTTCGTCAAGGGGAAAATTGGAGCGGGAGAAGGGGTTCGAACCCTCGACTTCAACCTTGGCAAGGTTGCACTCTACCACTGAGTTACTCCCGCTTTTTTTTAATCGAAAAATCGAAACAAGGCGGATTGGCGCGATGCGGTTATTATATTTCCTGCCGGATTTTTGTCAAATTCTATTTTTCCAGAAGTTTGGCTTCGGTTCCGGCCCATAGCCGCTGGATATTTTCATGGTGTTTCATGGTGACCGCCAGACTGACGGCCATGGAAGCGTAAATATACGGAAGCGGCATTTTAAACAACGCGCCAAACAGCGGCAGGGACAACGCGCCCAGAATGGAGCCGACAGAAACGTAGCGGCTGACCGCTACGGCCAGAGCGAACACCGCTATCGCGGCCAGGCCGGCCGGCGGCATGAGCACCATGAAAACGCCCAGGCCGGTGGCGACACCCTTGCCTCCCTTGAATTTAAGGAAAACGGAAAACATGTGGCCGGCGACGGCGAGAACGCCGGCAACGGCGATTTCCGCCGGGTTGTCCAAAAGGTATCCCGCGGTCAGGGCGGCGATGAGGCCTTTGGCGCAATCTCCCGCGAGGGTGAGCAGACCCTGCTTTTTGCCCAGGGTGCGCGCCACGTTGGTCGCTCCGATGTTGCCGCTGCCGTGTTCCCGGATGTCGATGTTGTTGGCGCGGGCGATGAGCACCCCGCAGGGAGCGGCTCCCAGCAAATAGGCCGCCGCCCACATGATGGCCGCGTTCATGGTTGGCTCACGGAGTGTGCCGGCTGGCCGCAGGCGCGCCGCCGCACCAAAAAAAATGCCTCCCGATTTGTGTTGCCGCAATCGAATTTTTGCATCGGCTCTCCCGGTGAATCCCGGTTGTCACTCGGTGTGTTCCAAATCCCGCAGGTCGCCGGCTTTGGATTTCATACGCAATTTTTTTTTCGCGCGTTCCTCGATTTGGCGCACCCGCTCGCGGGAAAGCCGGACCTTCTTGCCGATTTCTTCCAGCGTGGCAGGCTCGCCGTCAAACCCGAAGCGCATCCGCAGGATCGCTTCCTCGCGTGGCGTCAGGTCTTTCAGCATTTCCCTGATTTTGGTTTTCAGGGCGGTTTGCAAAATCTGCTCATCATACGGAATATAATTGAGGTTTTCCAGAAGGTCCAGGTAAACCGTTTCCTTGTTGTCGTTGAGGGGCGTGTTCAATGACAAATGCGTCCGGTAGGCCCGGAGCATGGTTTCGATGTGTTCCTGGCTGATCCCCATTTTCTCCGCGACTTCCTCCCGGGTGGGTTCCCGGTCGAGGATTTGGCGCAGGTCTTCGTATTTTCTGCCGAGTTTATAAATCATGCCCGCCTGCTTGACGGGAAGCTTGACCGTTCCCGCCTGTTCGGCCAGGGAGTGCATGATGGCCTGGCGAATCCACCAGTCGGCATAGGTGATGAGCTTGACTTGTTTGGTGCCGTCAAAGCGCTTGGCGGCCTGAATCAGGCCAATGTTGCCCTCCTCGATCAGGTCCTGGAGCGACAGGCCGCAGCCTTTATATTTGTTGGCCACCGTGACGACGTATTTCAGGTTCCTTCGGACCAGTTCCTGAAGGGCAGAGGTATCGCCGTTTTTGATTCGCTGGGACATGAGGTATTCCTCGTCCCGGCTGAGAGGTTTGATTTTGCTGATGTCCTTGAGGTATTTTGCCAGCGGGTCCGGGTTGGCATTTTCGGTTTTCGCCTTTTTGCTTTTGGATTGAGATGCGGTTGCCGAATGGGGTTTTTTTGCGGACATGTCGGTCAATTCTTGGCGAATTTTTTTAAGCGAACCAGGGCTTCCCGCGTGAAGGGGCTTTTAGGGTATCGGTCCACCAGTTCGTTGTAAAACAACCGGGCGTCCCGGAAATTTTGTTCCTTGCGATAGGATTCAGCCAGCAGGAAAACCACCTCGTCGTTGAATTTTTGATTGGGGTAGGTGCGCAGCAGGTTTTTAAACCGGTTGATGGCGGACTGGTAGGATTGGGTGCGGAAATAATATCTGCCGATTTCCAGAATATTTTCCGCGAGCTTGTTGTGGCATTCCCGGACCTTGGCCTCGGCGCGTTGGCGGTAGGGGCTGTTGGGAAAATTTTTGATCAACCGCTCAAACTGCTCCAGTGCCGTCCGGGTATGGGTTTGGTCCCGGGCGGCTGTGTCGATACTCATGAAATCCGCCATCGCCATGTAAAAATAGGCATGGTCCACATTGGGCCAGGCGGGGTAGAGTTCCATGAATTTTTGATAAGCCAGCTTCGCTTCGGGATACTCTTTGCGTTTCATGTGGTTGTCCGCCTGTAACATGAGCGCCGTCACCCGCTCGCGGCTGTCGGGATAATCGTCCAGAATCCGCTTGTAATACTGGCCCGCCACAAAGTAGTTTTTTTCTTTGTCCAGTTCCCGGGCTTTTTTTAAAAGCAGAGAGGGGTCGTTGAAGTCCACCGGTGAGTCGGTCCGGCAGCCGGAAACCCCGGGGTGGAGGATCGTTGCAATCAGGATAAGGCGGAAGAAAAATCCGACGCGGGAGTCCATCATAAGTCTGTTCCAGAAAAACCGCTGGTTTTAAATATATTACAACAGACCCGCGGCAAAAAGAACTTTAATTATAACGGCATCCGATTGCGCCTTGCTATAACGATTTTGTTCATGCTATAAAAAGTCTGCGCCTTTTAACGGCAGTTCAGAGGAAAACTCAGGATGGTGTCTTTATTGCGATGGATCGGGCAGGCCGGCGTTTGCCTGGTGATTGCCGCGGGATGGCCTATGGCGGCGTTTGCCCAGGCGCCGCAGGAGGCTCAATGGCAGTTGATTTCGATTATAGAAAAAGGCGGGGTTTTGATGTATCCCATCATTTTCTGCTCCATTTTAATGGGAGGAATTGCCATCGAACGGGCCAACAGCCTGAGACGCAGAAACATCATCAATTCGGATTTTTTGAAAGGCGTGCAAGCTCACTGGGATTGGAAAGACATCCAGAAGGGCTTGCAATTATGCAAACAATACGACAATTCCCTGTCCCGGATTCTCAAGGCGGGGCTTCTGCGTTTTGGCGGCAAGGTGGATGAAATCGAACGGGCGATCGAGGGCGCCGGGCAGCACGAGGCCTCCTTGCTGAACTCGAATCTGCGCGTGCTGGGCGCCGTGGCCAACATCACCCCCATGTTGGGCTTGCTGGGCACGGTATTCGGCATGATCAAGGCGTTCAACGTTATTTCCCAAAGCGGAACGGGCAATCCCGGTTTGGTGGCCAGCGGCATTTCCGAAGCCTTGATCACCACCGCGGCGGGCATGGTGGTGGGCATTCCGGCGCTGGCCTTATATCATTATTTTCGCGGCAAGATCGACCGCTACGTTTTTGAAATGGAGGAAATTTCTTTTCAACTGGTCGAAGAACTTTCCTACGAGGCCATCCGGCAGAGGCGGCGCGGGGAGCCTCGGGAGGCCGGGCGCGGCCGGATGAGCGCGCCCTCGCGGTCCGCGGACATCTGACTTTTTTTCCCGACCCGTTCCCCAAGAGGCTCCTATGCGGTTCCGTAACGAGCAAGAGGAAGATTTTAGCCTGGACATGACGCCCATGATCGATGTGGTGTTTCTCCTGCTGATCTTCTTCATGGTCTCCACGGCGTTCGTGGATTTTTCGCGGCGCATGGATATCGCCCTGCCGGCATCCAAGTCCTCCGAGGAAGACGAGGTCACCAAGCCGCTGACGATTGAAATGACCGTGGATAAGCGCATTTTCCTGAACGGCAGGGAAGTGACGGTGAAAAAACTCGAACGTGAACTCGAACGATCCCTGAAGACAAAACGCCCCAGCGCCACCATCAAGGCGGACAAGGCCCTGCCCTACGGCAATGTGATCAAGGTCATGGGCATCCTGCAAGGCGCCAAGATCAAGGATATCAGCGTCGCCGTAAAATAATGCTTTCCCAACAGGCGAAACATTTCCTGATCGCCTGGCGCCACCTCTCGTTTTTGCCGGTCTCTCCGGCCGGGCCGGAAGACCTGGGCCGCTCCACAATCTATTTCCCGCTGGTGGGTTTTATTTTAGGCCTGGGCTTGATGGTTTGTTATTACAGCTTGGCGGGGCTTCTGGGTCAGGAAGTGGTGTGTCTGCTGATCCTTTTCCTGATGTTTCTTTTTTTTAACGGCAAACAATACCGGGCTTGCGCCGGTTTCATGGAGTATTTGTCCGGGGCGAACTTTCGTCCGGAGCCTTCCGCCGCGTCCGGCGACGGGGTCTTCCGGGTCACCGTTATTTTTTTTCTATTCATGCTCAAGTTTTTGGCGTTATTGCATGTCGGCAGGGGATGGATGCCGGGGATGCTGGTGTTTCTACCGACGTTTTCCTGTTGGTCCCTGGTGTATCTCAATCATTCCCTGGCGTACACTGCGCCGGCGGATAATGGCCCGGCCGCCTATTTGCGGTTCGTCAAGGCCCGCGAATTCTGGGGGGCAACCTTTTTTACCACGGTGGCGGCGGTGTTGTTTCTGGAGTTGAAAGGACTGTTTTTCCTGATGCTGGTTTCCCTGTGGACCGCGGTGTTTGAACGGCTGTTTCTGCTGAAGCGCCGGGGGCCTGTGGACGCGGCCATGGGGGTGGTGATGGAGTTGAATGAGATTTTCCTCCTGCTGACGGCGATCGTCATGCGCAAAGGTTTTTCGCTGACGCCGGCGGAGGGCATCTTTTTATGAAGGAACGCCGGAGCGTGGAACCACACGTGGAGAAAACAAGCAGCGAACCCCTGAGCGCCAGCCGGGCCTTGCTGGAATTTATCGACCGCAGCCCGACACCGTTTCACGCCGTGTCCGAACTGCGGCGTATGCTGCGCGGGCAACAGTTCGTGGAGCTGCATGAAACCGATTCCTGGAGGCTTGCGCCGGGTGGAAAGTACTTTGTCGCCCGCAATGAGTCTTCCCTGGCGGCGTTTAAAATCGGTGCGGCGCCTGCCGAAACGACCGGATACAAAATCATCGGCGCGCATACGGACAGCCCCAACCTGCGCCTCAAGCCCAACCCGCTGTACCGGAAAAACGGTTATGTGCAACTGGGCGTGGAGGTGTATGGCGGCGTTTTGCTGTCCACTTGGACCGACCGGGATTTGTCCCTTGCGGGCCGGGTGGTTTTGCGCGCCACCGGGAGCCGCACCGTTGCCAAACTGTTCATGGCGGAGCAGCCGGTTCTTAGAATCCCGCAACTGGCCATCCACTTGAACCGCAAGGTCAATGAAAAAGGCTTGATTCTGGACCGGCAGGAGCATTTGCCGCCGATCTTTGCGGCGGCGGAGGGTTGTTCGGACGATGCGTTGAAGGAGTGGGTGGCGGACCGGCTGCCCTGCCGGCCCGGCGACATTCTGAGCATGGAGTTGTCCCTCTATGATGTGCAAAAAGGCGCGCTGGCGGGGCCGCACGACGAGTTCCTGTTTGCCTCGCGGCTGGACAACCTGGCCTCCTGCCACGCGGCGGTGGCGGCGTTTCTTGAGGCGGACGCGCCGGGCCTGGTCGTGTTTTACGATAACGAGGAGGTGGGCAGCGTCACGCCCCAGGGCGCGGGGTCGCCGTTTTTAAGGCATCTCCTGGAACGCATCGGCAACCGGACGGACAGCGGCAGGGAGGCGCACATGCAAGCTCTTGCCCGCTCCGTGTTTATTTCCGCGGACATGGCGCACGCGGCGCATCCCAACTACGCCGACAAGCACGACCCCAGGCACATGCCGGTGATCAACCAGGGTCCGGTGATCAAGGTCAATGCCGGGCAAAACTACGCGACCGATGGGCGGACGGCGGCTTACTTTGAATTGTTGTGCGAGCGGGCGGGGGTGGCGGTGCAGAAATTCGTGATGCGCTCCGACCTGGCTTGCGGCAGCACCATCGGCCCGATCACCGCGGCCAGCCTCGGTATCCGGACGGTGGATGCCGGCAGCCCCATGTTGTCCATGCACTCCATACGCGAGATGGCGGGGACAAAGGATCACGCAGACCTGGTCCGCGTATTCAAGGAATTATTTAAAGCCGAATAAATGCCGGCACGGCGCCGGTCAGGCGGGAAGCGAGTGGCACGCGGCGCGGATGGCCTCCACCACTTTCGGTTTGACGGCGGCCCAGCGCGCCGTTGCGTCCTTGGTCACGTCGATGGCGTTGTCGAGTATCCACACGCTGGATACTCCCTTGACCTGGAAAATAGCCCTGGCCACGGGGTGCGACTCCGCGGAATGTACATTCGGAAATGACAAACCGGTGCCGGGCGGTATGAGCGCCCGGTTCAGCTCGAAGGTCAGCAAATTTTCCGTCCGCGTGGGAACGGCGGTGATTTCAATAGACATGGGCGGCGCGATCGGGTTTTGACAAACGCATCAAGGATGTTGAAGACAAAAGCACGAGCAATTCTACTTGCTCGGTGGGTGTTTCGCAAGCCTTTCCGAAAAAAGCGGATATCTTATTTTTGCTTGCGCCGGGCAAAGACGGCGAGCACCGCCGTCATCAGGAGGCAGGCGTAGCTGAAGCTGTCGCCGTTGCGGGTGTAGTAGGTTCGCGGGCCGTCGGTGGGGTGGATTTCCGCCAGCACCAAGTCTTCGGTGAACAGCGGGGTGGTGTCGCGGATTTTTCCCGTCGCGTCGATGACGCCGGAAATTCCTGTGTTGGCGGCGCGCACCAGGGGGACCCGGTTTTCCACCGCGCGCAGGGCCGCCATGGCGATATGCTGGTAGGAGGCGGCGCTTTTGCCGAACCAGGCGTCATTGGTGATGTTGACCAGAAACCGCGCTCCCCGGTTCACCGGCTGCCGCACCAGGTCGGGGAAGGTGACCTCGTAACAAATGGAAACGCCGAACGGCCGGCCGGCAACGCGGAACACCGTGGCCTGCTGCCCTCGGCCAAACTGGCCGATCCCCTGTGCCATTTTGCGGACAAACCACAACAGCCGGCGGAAGGGCACGAATTCGCCGAACGGCACCAGGTGAATTTTGTCGTAACGCGCCGCCGCCCCGCCCGAGGGCCGCAGCAGGTAGGCGCTGTTATAACTGGTGATGCCCCCTGCGGCGTCCTGCTCGTAATAGGGGCTGCCGAAGAAGAGAGGGACTCCCGCTTGGCGCACCAGGTTTTTCAATTCGGCGGTTTCCGGTGCGTCCAGGTTAAAATAGTAAGGCGTCGCCGCCTCCGGCCAGACAATGAGGTCGGGCCGCGCCACCGCCCCTTGCAGCGTCAGGTTCTTGTACGTTTCCATGATCCGGCTGCGGCGCCGGGGGTCCCATTTGAACGGCTGGGCGATATTGCCCTGCACCAGGGCCACCCGGAGGCTGTGCGAACCGGGAGGGTTTGCCTTGCCGTATTCGGCCAATGCGAAGTTGCCGTAAACCAGGCAAAGGGTAAAAGCGGGCAGAACGACGGCGGCAACCGAAAGCGCCTGGCGCACTGAATAAGGCGCGCCGCCACGCGCCAACCCAAAACGCATCAGGTAGTGCGCTCCGGCATTGACCAGCACAATTAACAGGGTGATGCCATAAACTCCTGTATATTCTGCGATTTGAATCACTGCCAGATTCTTGAACTGCGAGTACCCCAGCCCCAGCCAGGAAAATCCGTATTCCAGGTGCGTCGAGCGAATGTACTCCAGGCCGGTCCAGACCAGCGGGGCCAGCATGAAGGCGTAAACCGGCCGATCCCCGGCCAACCGCCGCACCAGATAGCAAAACAGGGCAATGTAAGTGCTCAGATATGCCGCAAGGATGGCCAGCGCCGGATAGGCCAGCAGTTGCGGCACCTTGCCGAAATCGATGATGGTATTGAGAACCCAGCTCAGGCCCAGGCAATAAAACACCATGCCGGCGGTAAAACCGCACAGCAAGGCCCGCGCCGGGTTTTCATCCTGGATCGCGGCCAACAGGGGAACCAGCGCGAACCAGGCCAGGATTTCCAGGTTAAAACGCGGGAAAACCAGCACCAGCAACAGCCCGCTGACGGCCGACAAGAGGTAAGGTCTTGCAATTCTAAGGATTTCCACTAGGTTTTTCGCCTTTTATCCTCTATAGTGTTAACTGAGCCTCTCCATTGTGGAGAATGGGTTGCCATGCACTAAAGACCAATCCCGATTCGGGGATTTGAAAATTTGAAGACACAAAAACAGTTAATAGAGAATTTCAAAAAGGTTTGCATCTGCCGCAACGTTAAAAGAATTACGATCATGAAGGCCATCAGCGACGGAAGTTTGTCTTTCGCGGCCTTGAGACGTTCGATTGGGGTGGGAACCGGGAATTGCAAGGCCAAACGCTGCCGGGCGAAAATCGAGGCAATGGTCAAGGCCTATAAGGAAAGTTTGGATACGGAACCCTTCGAGTCCGAAACCACCTCCTCAACCACAACGTCCCGCACCGGCAGGGTCTAACGCAAGCGGGCCAGCGCGTCCGCGATACGGTCCAGCCCCCTGGACAAGGTTTCCAGGGAAGTGGCAAAGGAAATTCTCGCGTGGGCGTCCGCCCCGAAAGCGACTCCCGGCACCAGTCCGACCTTGGCCTCGTGGAGCAAGTATTCCGTCAGCGCCAGTGAGCCGTCAATCGTCCCGCCATTATAGCGTTTTCCAAACACGCCGGAGAAGTCCGGAAACGAATAAAACGTGCCCACGGGTTTGTGACAGGTGACCCCGGGCATGTGTTCCAGGCGCTTGAGCAGGTTGTCCCGGCGGGTTTGGAACTCCCGGACCCGCTGTTCGACCGTTGCTTGCGGGCCGCGCAATGCCTCGATGGCCGCCGCCTGCGAAATGGAGCAGGGATTGGACGTGCTTTGTCCCTGGAGCTTGAGCACCGCCGCGGCGATCTCCGGTGGCGCCGCCAGGTAGCCGATGCGCCAGCCCGTCATCGCATAAGCTTTCGATACGCCGTTGATCACCACGCAGTGACGCTGCACCTCCGGGTCGAGCGAAGCGATGCTGTGCTGCCGGAATCCGTCAAAAACGATTTTCTCGTAAATCTCGTCCGTAATGATCAGCAGGTTATGCTTCAGGGCGGCCTCGGCCAGGGCTTCCAGTTCCGGGCGCGTGTAGGCGGACCCCGTGGGGTTGGACGGGCTGTTGAGGACCAGCGCCCGGGTGTTGCGGGTGACGGCGGCGGCGATCTGTTGCGGCGCTAATTTGAATCCGTTCTCCACGGTTGTGTGGACGATGACCGGAGAGGCGCCGGACAAACGCACCATTTCCGGAAAGGAAACCCAGTAGGGGGCGGGGACGATGACTTCGTCGCCGTCTTCCCATAAGACCTGGGCCAGATTGTAAAACGAGTGCTTGCCGCCGTTGGAGACCACGATCTGGTTGCGCTGATAATTGAGGTGGTTTTCGCCGCGCAGTTTTTCGAGTATGGCGTCCTTGAGGGCGTCGGTTCCGCCTGCCGGGGTGTAACGGGTCTGGTTTTGCCGGATGGCCGCAATGCCCGCCTCCTTGATGTTCTCCGGGGTGGGAAAATCCGGCTCCCCCGCGCCGAATCCTATGATATCCTCGCCGCGCGCTTTCAACTCGCGCGCCTTGGCATCTATGGCCAGCGTCATGGAGGGTTGCACTTGTTGGATACGCCGGGACAGTTTCATGATTTCAATTTTTCGATCCCCTTGAGCACGCTTTGCGGCACGAGGTTGCTGATATCCCCGTTGTGGCGGGCGATTTCCTTGACGAAGTTCGAACTGAGAAAGGAGTATTCCTGGCTGGGAATCATGAACATGGTTTCCACCGCTTCATTGAGGTTGCGGTTCATCAAACCCATTTGCAACTCGAATTCGAAATCGGTGACGGCGCGCAGCCCGCGGATGATGACTAGGGCGTTGTGTTGCGCCGCAAAGTCGATCAACAGGTTGTCGAAGGACAGCACCTCGATATTGTCCAGGTCCTGCACCGCCTCGCGAATAAAACTCACCCGGTCCTCCAGGGGAAACAGCGGGTTCTTCTTGGGGTTGTGGGCGACGGCGACGATCAGCTTGTCGAACAGCTTGAGCGCCCGAGTCATGATGTCGATATGCCCGATGGTTGCCGGATCGAAGGTTCCCGGATAAATGGCGGTACGTTTTATATTCATGATCGGATATGAGCCGGTGAGCAAACGCGGGATTATAGCGTTAAAATGACGTTACGCAAAGGCAAAAAGCAGAGGCCGGTTTCCGGGCCTTTCGCTGCCGCGTCTTTCGGCGGTCGTGCGCGGGGCGCCTTGCCGCCGGGCCGGCGGTGTCCGGAAACACGGAACATCCTTTACAATAAAAAGAAAAAGCGGTATAAACCGGACCCGCGTTGCAATCCATCCCCACTGTGTTGATTATGCCGACAGAAAACTTCCCCAAAGCTTCCGGGCCGGTGTTTACGGACGATGACCGGGTGAACTTGTATTTCCTGAATGAGCTGTACGGCAACATTGCCGCCGATGTGTCCCGGAGCATGCACACCGCCCTGGGGTGCGACATTCCCATCACCGCCGGGGTGTGGGGCGGCACCTACCTGATCGCCGAGGCCGACGGCCGGTCCAGGCGAAGGATATGGCGGCTTTACAGCATCGTCAACCTGCCGGGCAACGGCCCCCTGGATCGGCACGAAAACATGGAACGTCTGGTCGGCTTTTTTTGCCGGGCGTGTGAAACGGCTTTCCGGCCCTACGGACTGAAATTGAGCCTGAACATGTGGGGCGGCAGGCTGCCTTACAGCAATGCCGCCAAACCCAGCATCACCCTGCACATGGCCGACGCCAACCAGCGGGTCAAATGGCTGCGCGCTTTTTTCGTGTGGAACTCCGCCACCTGGGAGGAGTCCGTCATCCACGACACCGGCCGCAACATCAAGGTGCTCAAGGAATCCCTGGACCTCGACCGCCGCCCTCCCGTCAAGGCGGCCGATGAACTCAAGTTTCTCCTCCAGGATGTGATCATTACCTACCGCACGCTGGAAAAAGCCTGCCACCCCGATTTTATCGAACACGCCGAACCGATTATCCGGGAAGTTACGGATCACTTTCTCTCCGGACTGTTCGATGAGCAACTCATCCGGGAACTTTATTTGAAAGTGCATCAAAACGCCCTGGTCTACGGGTTTGAGCAGGCTCTGGACGGTCCCTACCGGAAAGTGGGACTTGATGTTCGGCGGGTCGAGGACTGGCCGGTGGAAAGAATCAACTGGGTACCGGATGAGTTAAAAGAAAAACTGATTCCGCCCATCGTCGATCTGTTCGCGGGGTTCCGCGCCAACCTGGAAAAGAAATACCCCAACCTGCAGGCTTCCTGAAAACGCTCTCCGGCGGCAGGCGTGAGTGGGTTTTTCCCGGCAAGGCCGTTTCCGATACTGTCAAGAGACAACACTTATGGGCTGTTTTCAGTGTCCGGGGGGCTGGCGTTCAACGCCTTGGCGAACGCCTTGACGGATTCCTGTTGCTGCCTGATCTGGCGGTAGATCTCGCCCAGGGCATAATGGGCGATGGCGTTCTTCGGGTTGATCCGAATCACTTCCTTGAATTCCGCTATGGCGTCGTGGTACCGGCCTGCGTCCCGGTAGATCGATCCCAGATAGGAATGTGCGATTTCCAGATTGGGATTGATCCGGACGACTTGCTTGAATTCCCGGATGGCCTTCGGGAATTTCTGGATGCCATCCGGGTTTTCTTCGAGATTGCGGTAGGCGATTCCGAGGTTGAGATGGGCGGCGAGCAACTCCGAATTGATTTCCAACGCTTTTTTGAACTCCTTGATGGCTTCTTCGTACCGCCCGAATGCAATGTAAGTCTCGCCCAAGGCCAGGTGAATCACGGCGTTTTCCGGTTTGAGCTTCAAGGTTTCCTTGAGTTCCCCTGTGGCTTTTTGGTAGCGGCCGATTTTCTTGTAGGCGAGGCCCAGGGAAAAACGGGCTTCGGCGTTTTTCGGATCGATTTCCACGGCCCGTTTCAGGAACGGAATCGCTTTCTTGTATTTTCCCGCTTTCTTGAGAATATGGCCGATGGGGTAATAGGCCTCGACCACTTTCGGTTTCAGTTTGATGGCTTGGTTTAATTCCACCAGGGCGTTTCGGTATTGGCCGAGTTTTTTGTAGGCCAGACCCAGATTGTAATGGCCTCTGGGGTCCTTCGGATGGTCCTTGACGGCCTGAATATATTTGCCGAGCGCCTGCCGGGCCTTGCGCTCTTCCTTGCCGGCGGCCTGCGATTTGCCGAGGGCGACGTAAGCGCCGCCCAGGGCGATCTGCGCCTGGGTGTTCTTCGGATTGATCCTCACCGCTTCCTTGAGAGCGTCGATGGCTTTTTGATATTGCCCCAGTTTCTGATAAGCGACGCCCAGGTCATAATAGGCTTTGTCGTTGCCGGGATTTTCCCGCAGGACTTTTTTCAAGGCTTCGATTGAGGCGTTGCCCGCGGTGGTTTCCGCGGCAAACCCGGCAAGGAAAAGCCAAACGATCAAAAGGATGCCAAATGTTTTATTCATGAAAACCGTTCCCTCGGTGGATTGATTTTGGGTTGAGGACCAATATACCGCTTTGCATACCATTTGGAAAGGTTATTAGCAGGGTGCTGAAAAACTACTTTGCGCGTCGTTCTGATTCCTTCGGCCTGAACGTCATCGCGAGCCGCCTTACGGCGGCGCGGCGATCCAGAATCCTGGATTGCGTCGCTACGCTCG
>Ga0114931_10003658_pt1 | contig 19379 bp, 22 predicted proteins | sample 2SBtaG_FD_89579 | JGI IMG/M metagenome (GOLD analysis project Ga0114931, IMG submission 89579) | Deep subsurface microbial communities from Kolumbo volcano to uncover new lineages of life (NeLLi) - 2SBTROV14_V59a metaG | ecosystem: Environmental > Aquatic > Marine > Volcanic | place: Kolumbo...
AAATGAGCCCAGCCAACGCCTAACCAAGGCAGAGTGTCAGGCGCTCCAGAAAGAGCGTCAGAAATCACGTAGTCTGGAGAAAGAACTCAAGCGTAAGGAAAAGGCGCTTGCCGAGACGGCTGCTTAAAATACTTAAAATAAAAAGACACCCACCAAAATTAGTATTCCGAAAACCCTTAGTATTTGCTTGTCCTCTTAACAGCACTTAAATTGGTGGGTGTCATTATTTGTTCTTCTTGTGGGTGTCATTATTTGTTCCCACGAACCAGGTGTGGAGCTGGGACATTACTTTTTTGGCGGCAATGACTCGCGGAGTCTTCTACAAGCTCTACATGATTGAAGACATCTTCACGCAAGTTCGTTGGCTGGGAAGTGCATGAAAATGAAACGGTAGAACATGCAAGCCGGTTGATTCGCAAAGCCTGTCTTGCTGAAGGGATCCACTAAACAAGTGTTATTTACAAGACCAACTCATCATAACATCTTGCACACCAAGCAATCCTGTTATTCATTTTATCATACGCTTCTTCAAAATCATCCCAAAATTCATCTGGTTCGTCCAAATTCGTATCGTAAGTTGATGAGTCACACAATATATATTTCTCCAAACCATATTTCTCAATACATTTCGCGCATACCTTCATATGATAAACAATAGCTTGAATCTCCTTAATTTCATCATACCGCTTATCTTTAAGAAGTTCTCTAATGTGCTCGCACGACTCAAAGAAACTTGATGTACCATGCTTGTTGCAAAGTATTAGTGTCATATTTCACACATAACGTTGCGGTTGAGCGGAAACGCGCCGATGCACCTGATCAGAGCGCACTTGTTTCAACGCGTTTCCGCTCGAACCGCTTTGATAGGTAGATGGCCGGATGGCCTCGCCGCCTATCACTCGGGTACAACCTCTACCCGGATCTGAAGTGTAACCACATCGATACTATGTGGCCCTAAAGCATGACGAGACATCATGCTGCTTGCCGTTGCGCTGTTCAATCCTTTGCTACAGCTCAACCGCAACGATAAGCAGATGGTTTCCCACATCTGCTTATCCGTATATTAGACAGAATCATAAATTAATGGGATAGGCAAAATCAATAATTAATTAGTGGATAGACAGAAAATTTAACCGTTTGAGCGTTGCACCCGCGCACTTTTGTCCACTTGATCGTCCACCCCTTTCGTTAAAATTATCCCAATTTGAAGATCAATAATAACGTACGAGTTTGCTAATGAACAAGAAACCTTCAAATGCGACGATCTCCGCTTTTTTGGGAAAATATATAGAAAAATTAAAGGGCTATGAGAAGAATCCCGCTCGTTTTCTCTGGTATGTCAAACATGTTGAACACTATATCAAACTCCACTCGGCTATAAAGCTGAAAACACATACAGAAACAATGGTTAATTCCTGTTTTAACAAATTAACAATGCGATTGGGGGCACTGATAATGACAAAATAATAAAATAACCTAGGCAAAAGGGGTCGTATCGCCTTTGCCGATTCGTAATATTTGTGGCGCTTGACCGGTCAAGTCCACCACGGTGGTCAGGTCAATGCCCACTTGGCCGCCGTCAATAATAAGGTCAACCTGCTGTTGTAGCCTGTCATGCATGTCTTCCGGGTCACTCAAGGTCATGTCGTCGCCGGGTATGATCAAAGTGGTGGTCATGATAGGCTCTTTTAGGTTTTGCAGCAGCGCCTGGGCGATAATGTTGTCCGGAATTCGAATACCGATGATACGACGTTTCGGGTTAAGCAGGCGCCGAGGTACCTCGCGGGTGGCCGGCAACAAAAAAGTGTAGGGTCCCGGGGTGGCGGATTTGACACTGCGGTATACCCAGTTTTCCACTTTTGCCCAGCGTGTTGCCGCCGACAAGTCGCTACACATCATGGTAAATAAATGTTTTTCAGATAATTGGCGAATACGACGTATCCGTTCCATGGCCTCTTTTTCGCCGATATGACAGCCTAGGGCGTAGCATGAATCGGTTGGGTAGACGATGATGCCACCGTTATTGACGATCGCCGCCGCTTTGTTAACAAGGCGTTCCTGCGGATGGGTCGGATGTATTTGATAGTACTGGGCCATGGATTTCTACGGTACCTGACGGCGGATGCTATTATGCTTGTACCGATTGTACTTGTCACGGGGATTTTACAAATTCAAACGGATCTGCGTAAATATCAGACAATGACGCACCGGCCAGGAAAATGCGTCGCTTACCGTCATGGACCATGGCCGGGTGCCCGCATAAAAATATACGCTGCCCTTTCAGTTCGGGAAGATCCTGCATAGCCCGGTCAATGGCCCGGCCGTGTAAGTATCCGCTTACAGTCTCGCCGGATAAACAGGGATGGTAAAAAAAATTGCCGTACTGTTGGGCGAGTGCGTGCAAATTATCTTGAAGATACACACCGTCGTGGCTGCGGCTGCCGTGGTACAAATGGATGACGCCGGTGTGACCGTGATGAAGGGCGGCGCGGGCGATACCGATCAGCGGCGCCAATCCAGAACCGGTTCCCACCAGCAGCATGGCTTGATCCGCTTTTCCGTTTATATAAAAGCATTGCCCTAAAGCGGAACTAATATTAATGGGATCACCGATTTGCAGGCTCTCGGCTATCCATTCACTCATATGGCCGCCTTCAACATGCTGAATATGCAGTTCCAGAAAATCGTCCGCGCCGGGCACGCTGGCCAGGGAATAAGTGCGGATGAGGTTCGGTCCGAAAACATTGATAAATTGACCGGAGTGGTATTCAAAGCCGGAAGGAATTGTTAATCGCAACCGGGTAATGACCGGTGATAGCGGATCCTTTGCCAGCAGTTCGGATGGGAAAACCAAGCTGGACTGGTCGGGTAGTTCAATGCCCAAATCCTGATCGGGTTTGCACATACAGGCGAGAAAATAGCGTTGTGCTTTAAACGTGTCCTTCAGCCCGTTTTGTGCCGAAGGAGGGGGTTGGCCCTCGACGGCCCGCATCAGGCAGGTTTGACAGATACCGCTGCGGCAAGAAGACGGAAGATCCACGCCTTGACGCGTTAAACATTCCAATACGGACTCGTCCTGCCCAGCGGAATACGTTTTACCATTAAAGGTAATTTGGTGATGGGTCACCTGTGTTCGGCTAGCGGCCTAACACATCGCTGCGGGTGCTTTCGGCGATGGCCGCGGCCTCGCTGATGAGTTCCCCCGGTACCTTGAGTTCCTGCAGTGTGGCGCCAAGATTTTCCATCACGGCGTCAAAGTGACTGTCGTCGAGACCTTTGGCTATCAAATGGGCGTGGGCGTCACGCATATCTTTGCCTGTATAACTATTGGGTCCGCCAAACGCAAATGTTAAAAAGGCTTTTTGCTTTGCGGCCTGATGTTCCATATCCACATCGTTAAAAAAATGTTTGATGCGGTCATCGGCCAAAACTTTTCGATAGAAAATATCGACGGCGGCATTGACTGCGGCTTCACCGCCTATACGGTCATATACTGAATCAGACATGGTGATATCTCCTGACAAAATTTCTTTGGTTGCCATGATACACGTTACTTGTGCGGGGCATTTCTGTCAAGAAGATGCGGGCACTAATTAAACGTTACTATTATAGTATTTTTTCAGGTTTGCCGGGTAAGCTTGCGGGTTTTTGATCCACAAATCGTTCATGGGCAAGGGTCAGGTCAGTGCCGTTGCGTTTGGCATGAAAGGTCATGGTTATGTGGCTATGTTTCGTCCCATTGCCCGGCCTATACCAACTGAAAACCGGTTTATTATGAGTAAACACTTCTTTGAAAACACCGCAACAGCGCAACAGGTATGGGTTTGGTTTTTGTTGGCATCATTCATGCTGATGCGATACTCGCCGTTTTCCCGTGCTTCAAGGCTGGCTTCCGGACCGCCGGATTTCGGCGTAATCATAGAGCGTCGCAGGGTGCAAACCATTTGTTGATCGTTGTAACGTGTGTTCAGGCATCATACACGGCCACCGGCGCATGGAAAAAACGATTAATGACCAATGCCGTTTCATTGTTTTTCGTCAGCACGCGGTCTTTCCCGGCGGTAAGCCTTGTAAGTGGCTGACGGCGCCGTGAATGCCGGCTTCATTAAGATCGAAGGTTGCCATGAGTTTGCCCAATTTATTGAGCCGATACACGGTGAGTGCCGTGACCACGAACACGCTTGCGCCGGCCACGCTTACCCATAGCCTGGAGGACGATGTATCGACGCGTAGTTTGGCCCACTGCCAAAGACACAGCGTGCACAGCAACGCGCCAATCAAACTCAGCAGCAGCAATTGTTTTCCCTTTTTCATATTTTCATAAACCGTCAGGCTACCGTTTATCTTTTCGCTTATAACGGCTGGATGCTTGGAAAATTAAAGATAAGCAATTGATTGAAAAGGACTTAAATAAGGGTGCGGACTACCCAGTGGCGGAAATCGAAGCGCTCGGCGGGACCAATCGATCGGTCGAGTTTGACCGGGGAAAGTTCACCGATTAGCATGCAGGCATGAAAGGCTCCCACCGCATATTTCCCTGGCAGCAGCCCGCATGGGATCGTCTCATGCAGGCCAAGGCAGCCGGTATCTTGCCCCATGCATTGTTGATGGATGGACCTGCCGGTATCGGTAAACGGCATTTGGCGGCCGTGTTTCTGCGATCTCTGTATTGTGAACAACCCCAAGCGGATGGGGTGTGCGGTCGTTGTCGGCACTGTCGATGGTTTGATCAGGGCCATCATCCCGATTGTTTTATGTTACAGCCCGACGCGCAAGGGAAAATCATTCCGATCGATAAAGTGCGGGAATTGACGGCATTTTTCAGCTTGAAAAGTCATGGCGGTGGAATCAAAACCGCTTTGGTGCAACCGGCCGATGCCATGCTCCCCGCCGCGGCCAACAGCTTATTGAAAACCCTGGAGGAACCCCCCGGCCATTGTTGCCTGGTATTGGTCAGTGAATACCACGGCAAGCTGCTGCCCACCATACGCAGCCGGTGTCACCGCTACGCGCTGTCACCGATAGGCTTTGAGCAGGCCAAAGACTGGCTAAAGCGTCATAGCCATGAACACGATTCCAAACGCTTGTATACCGCCATGTCACTGGCGCAGGGAGCGCCGTTGCGCGCCCAGCAGTGGTTGGAAGAGGGCATGTTGGACCAGCGCCGGGAAGTCATGGACGCTATTTTGGGATTGCTGGCCGGCAAAGCCAACCCGTTAAAGGTGGCGGGGGGCTGGTTAAAGGGCGGTTTGGCGCAGCCGTTATACTGGTTGAGTACCTTTGTACTTGATGTTATGCGTTTACAGGTCAGTGAAAATCCACCGCGGTTGTGCCATACCGATATCCGCGAGGCTATGCAGGTGTGCACCGGTTTGGGCGATCCCTTGCAATGGCACCGGTTGTTGGCGGAAGTCAATAGGACCCGTGGTTTATTAAACGGGTCCGCCAATGCCCAACTGTTGGCCGAAAACGTGTTGTTACAGCTTGCTGAGCTTGGGAGCCGTTCGTGAGTCAACCCAAAATGCCGCCGCGCCAGGGCATATTGTCTTTGACGATTAAAGACAAAAGTGCCTTGTATGCCGCTTATATGCCGTTTGTAAAAAACGGCGGACTGTTTATTCCGACTTCAAAAAAATATAAACTGGCTGACGAGGTGTTTTTGTTGTTGACCTTGATGGACGAAACGGAGAAAATTCCGGTTGCCGGCAAAGTCATCTGGATCACGCCGCTTGGCGCACAGGGCAACCGCAATACCGGTATTGGTGTTCAATTCAGCGATATGGACAACGGTGCCGCCCGCAATAAAATCGAAACCTATCTGGCAGGCGCGTTAAAGTCCGACCGTAGTACCCATACCATGTAGTCTTTTTCGCGCTTTAGCTGCGCACAGTATTCTGTTAATATGCAGCATTAAAACGCCTAAAGGAAAATATAACCGTGACCCTTTTCCCGGCCGGTTAATCCATATGGTCTGGTTTGATTTTATTATCTTGGCCATTATCCTGGTCTCAGCGCTGGTCAGCATATTGCGCGGATTCGTTCGTGAAGCTCTGTCGCTGGCGGGTTGGGTTGTGGCTGTGTTCGGCGCCTTGCGCCTGGCTCCCGTGGTGGCTCCCTGGCTTAGTGCATCGATCAAAGATGACAGTATATTGTCGATTATCAGTTTGATCATTGCCTTTGCAATCCTGTTGGTGGCAACATCCCTGCTGAATATGTTATTGATACGTCTGTTTCGCGTTTCCGGGCTGACCGGTGCGGATCGAACGCTCGGCGCGTTGTTTGGCGTTGTTCGTGGTGCCCTGGTGGTTGCCGTGGTTGTTATGGTCGCCGAATGGACCACGGTGGTTGAACGGCCGTGGTGGCGCCAGTCCACGTTGGTTCCGTATTTTCAGGTTGTCAGCCATCAATTGCGCGAACTCATTCCCAAATCCGCGGCCTATGCGCCGGCGCTTACCACCCTGGGTAAACTAGCAGAGTAAATTATGTGCGGTATTATCGGATTGATCGGTCAGACCGATGTTAATCAATTAATTTATGACGGACTTACCGTTTTGCAGCACCGTGGCCAGGACGCCGCAGGCATTGTCACGTTCGGCAACGGTAAATTCTGGTTGCGTAAGGACCGTGGCATGGTACGGGATGTTTTTCGTACCCGTCATATGATCGACCTCAAAGGTAACATGGGGATCGGCCATGTCCGCTATCCCACCGCCGGAGCCTATTCCATCGCCGAGGCTCAGCCGTTTTACGTCAATTCGCCGTATGGCCTTATTCTGGCCCATAACGGAAATCTTACCAACGCGACCCAACTGAGCCGCCAACTGTATGCGTCCGGCCTTAGACACATCAATACCCAGTCGGATTCGGAGGTATTATTGAATGTCCTGGCCGAAGAACTGCAGAAATCCGGCAAGCTGAAGATCAGTCATGACGATATTTTTACCGCCGTGGAGCAGGTGCATAAACGCTGTCAGGGTGCTTATGCGGTAGTCAGCATGATTGCCGGTTACGGCTTGTTGGCGTTTCGTGATCCTTACGGTATTCGCCCGGTATGTTTCGGCAAACGGGAAACCGCCAACGGCACCGAATACGTGGTGGCCTCGGAAAGCGTGGCAATCGATACCCTGGGTTTTGAATTCGAACGTGAGATTGAACCCGGCGAAGCGGTTTTTATCGATAACGATGGACGGTTTTTTGCGCGTCAGTGTGTGCAAAATCCTGTCTATTCGCCTTGCCTGTTTGAGTATGTCTACCTGGCACGGCCCGATTCGATTATCGACGATGTGTATGTGTATAAGGCCCGCTTGCGGATGGGCGAAAAGTTAGCTAAGAAAATTCTTCGCCAGTGGTCCAATCACGATATCGATGTGGTCATTCCTATTCCCGATACCAGCCGCACCGCCGCCTTGCAGCTTTCGTATATGTTGAAGGTGGTGTATCGAGAGGGGTTTATCAAGAACCGTTACATTGGTCGTACATTTATCATGCCGGGGCAAAAACTGCGGCAAAAATCCGTGCATCAAAAACTTAATGCCATCGATTTGGAGTTTAAAGGAAAAAATGTTTTACTGGTGGACGATTCCATCGTACGGGGTACAACATCCAAGCAAATTATCCAGATGGCCAGGGAGGCGGGCGCTAAGAAAGTTTATTTTGCCTCGGCCGCCCCGCCGGTTCGCTATCCCAATGTTTATGGTATCGATATGCCATCGGTCAAGGAATTGGTGGGTCATGACCGTAGTGAGCGGGAAATTGCCGATGTCATCGGAGCCGACCGGTTGATTTTTCAGGAGTTACAGGATTTAATCGACGCGGTAAAAAAAGGTAATCCCAAGATTCAACGCTTTGAAGCCTGTTGTTTTAACAACGAGTACGTAACCGGAGACATTAATCAGGCGTATTTGGATAACTTGGCAGGCGAACGCGATAACGCCGCAGTGGAAAACATGACCGCTTCGACCGGTTTATCCGGGGTGGATCTGCACAACACACGGTGACGACGATGCATTCACCAAAGGTGATGATATGAGCAAGCCCGATACGCATAAAAACAGCACGCCGGCACTGGCGACCCGGGCGGTACGAGCCGGCCAGCAACGCAGTGCGGAACACGAACATAGTGAACCCATTTTTACCACCTCCAGTTATGTGTTCGACAGCGCCGCGCAGGCGGCGGCGCGCTTTGCCGGTGACGAACCGGGTAACATCTATTCCCGTTTTACCAACCCTACCGTACGCACTTTCGAACAGCGTTTGGCGGCTTTGGAGGAGGGCGACTGTTGCGTTGCCACGGCATCGGGCATGGCGGCAATTCTTGCCACTTGTATGGGGTTGCTGCAAAGCGGTGATCATGTGGTCAGCTCCCGCAGCCTATTTGGCTCCACCAGCATACTGTTCGATAAATATTTAAGCCGCTTCGGTATGCCGGTCAGCTATGTGGACGGTACCGATATGGACGCCTGGAACCAGGCCATTCAGCCCGCCACACGGTTGTTGTTTTTGGAATCCCCATCGAATCCATTAACCGAGACGTACGATATAGCGGCCATTGCCGAACTTGCCCACAGGCGCCGGTGTGTGTTGGTGGTGGACAATGTTTTTTGTACACCGGCATTGCAGCAACCCTTGAAACTGGGTGCGGATGTTGTCATACATTCGGCCACCAAGTATCTGGATGGACAGGGTCGCTGTATGGGTGGCGCGGTGGTCGGCAACGCGGACCTGGTGGGTGAGCAGATATACGGATTTTTACGAACCGCCGGACCGTGCATGAGTCCGTTTAACGCCTGGGTTTTTCTCAAGGGCTTGGAGACGTTAAACCTGCGTATGCGTGAACATTGCCGCAACGCTCTCATCCTGGCCCAATGGCTGGAAGCGCATCCAGCCGTGCAAAGGGTTTATTTTCCCGGCTTGTCCAGCCACCCCCAGCATGCACTGGCAAAGCGCCAACAGAAAGATTTTGGCGCTATCGCTTCTTTTGAGGTGACAGGCGGGCGTGAGCAGGCGTGGTCGGTGATCGACGCCACCCGCTTATTAAGCATTACGGCAAACCTGGGTGATGCTAAAACCACCATTACCCATCCGGCCACCACCACCCATGGCAGGCTTAGTGAGCAGGCCAGACAGGCGGCGGGCATTGGGCAAAACCTGTTGCGCGTGGCAGTCGGCTTGGAAGCCGTCGAAGATCTGCAACAGGACTTGGCGATCGGCTTGGATGCCCTCGCCGGTTAGCCCGTGGATGTTACGGGCGCCCGCCGCCGGTTGCGGCAATTCGCTGAACAGGTATTAGTCGAGGTCAACGGACGGACGTGCGTCGCCGACTATCTAAGCAAACATCCTCTTGATAAGCCCATTTATATGATCGCCGTGGGCAAAGCGGCAGTGGCGATGGCGGCCGCTGTATTTGATCAATGCGGACATGCCGTGGCCGATGGGATCGTGATTACCAAGTACGGACACGGGCTTGGTCGAAACCGACAATGGCCGGTGGAATACATGGAGGCTGGCCACCCCATTCCGGATGATAACAGTTTGCGTGCCGGAGCCGCGGTTATCCGAGCCTTGCAAGCATGGCCGCCTGATGCCGGCGTGCTGGTTTTATTATCCGGTGGCGCGTCAGCCTTGATGGAAAGTCTGCCTGCCCATGCCGATTTGGAACTGTTGCGTCGCGCCAACCGCTGGCTGCTTTCGTCAGGTCTTCCCATTGACGCGATGAATGCGGTTCGCAAGGGGCTGTCCCGGGTCAAGGGCGGTGGTTTACTGGCCTATGGTCCACATCGCCGTATCATCCAATTGCTGATATCCGATGTGCCCGGCAACCGGCTGGACATTATTGGTTCCGGACCTTTTATACAGAACGTTCACTATCGCTTGCCGGCCGGCTTGCCAACATGGTTGGCGGCGGTCATTGAATCGCCGGCAGTGTTAAACAGCACCGTAAGCCCGCAAAGCACGGTGGTCGCCGACAATGCGCAAGCCTGTCATGCGGCCAGGCAGTTGGCCGCAGCGGCGGGTTTGCCGGTGGTGGGTGGCGGACGCCTGTACGGCAATGTAAACGCCATGGCTGAACGTATTGTCGCAGGCAGGCAGCCGGGGTTTTCCGTATGGGGTGGTGAAACCACGGTTCGTTTGTCCAGCCACACCGGTATTGGCGGTCGTAATCAACACCTGGCGCTGTTAATCGCACGGCGACTGGCCGGCCAGCCGTTTGTTTGTTTATGTCTGGCCAGTGACGGCGACGACGGCGAGAGCACCGCGGCCGGCGCCTTGGTGGACGGTCAAACCATAGAGCGCGGCCAACAAAAGGCATTGTCCGTGCAACAAGCCCTGGCGGCTTTTGACGCCGGAACCTATTTGCGGGCGTGTGGCGACGTGCTGACAACCGGCCCGACCGGAACCAACGTCATGGACCTGGTCATGCTGTTACGTGGGTAAGTCTTGGCAGGTTTTGCGGGTGGTTTGTTTTGGCAGGTCAAAATAAAACGTCGTGCCCTTGCCCTGTTCGCAACGGAAACCCATGTTACCGCCGTGTTGTTCCACAATGGCTTTAGCGATGCTTAAACCCAGTCCTGTGCTCTTCACGCCGTGTTGGGATTTACCGTTGGCGACCGAAAATTTATGGAAAATTCGCGGCCTGAAATGTTCCGGTATTCCCGCGCCGTGGTCGGTGACGGCCACATGGAGACCGTTGTCTCTGGATTGTATGTCAATGACGATGGTGTCATTGTCCGCACCGTATTTGGCGGCGTTGGTCAGTAAATTCGTCATTACTTGTTCCAGGCGGGATGGATCGGCCCGCAGGGTGGCATCGTCAAGCCGGGGGTTTAATTGAAAATGGGTGTTAAACCGTTGAGCATAGGTTTTGTTGTTTTCGATACTTCGCCGTACCACCTCAATAAGATCCGTGGGAACCGGGTGTAACTGGAAAACACCGGTCTCGATATTTTGCATGTCCAGAAAGTCGTTGACAAACTCGGATAGCCGGCGGCTGTTGTTGACCGCGATATCGATCATGGATTTTGCACCGTCATGGATAGGGCCGGCGACGCCGTTGCTGACTAACTCAAGAGCACCTTGAATGGCGGTTACCGGCGATCGGAATTCATGGGTGATGATACTCATGAGCTCGGATTTTTGTCGTTCGATGCGATGTTTGCGACGCGCTTCGTGGTGAAGGCGATACACCATAAACAAGCTGATCAGCGCGAAAACGGCAAACACGACCGCCGATTCAATCCACAGGTAAACAAAGAAATGACCGAATAAGTGGGGTTTTCTCATGTCAATGGCATGCCATAGGGTGCCTTCCACCGGTGTACTACTTAATACGCGCTGTTTTTCCGCATCCGATAACCGGTAGTCGGCCCTGCTCCAATGGTTACGGGCACCGTCGGCCACCACTTCGATGAGCATTTGTTTCGATTTGGCAACCAGCATCAGTATATGACCCGGTACCTGGCTGCTGCGTATAATGCCACCGAGAATATCCGCATGAAAACTAATAAACAAAACGCCCTCGGCTTTGGCAGGGCCAAAACCGGTCATCACATCAAAATGGTAACCTTCCGGGTTTGGATGAATATAGGGCAGGTAGGGTTTGCCTTGGGCGTAGCCTAAAATTTCCTTTTGGCATTGCGACGAGACCAGTCCGTCAAAGTCCACATAATAGGGCTTGCCGTTGCGGTCGGCCACTGTAAAGGCAAAATATTGGGGAAAAAAACGACCTATCTTCTCGTTTAGTCGGTCACGCAGCAGATCATTGCCGGGATCGTGAATGATCGCGCGTATGTCCTGTAAATGTTGTTCGGCGAACAGTTCCACCAGGCGTTTTTTTTCCTCGATAAAGCCGGCTACCTGCTGGGACACGCCGCCGGTGGATTCGGCGGCAATATGATTGTGGTACTGTTTAAATTCGTTATAACGCCTGTCGTGAATAAAAAACAAGGTCAAAGCAAACAGTAATGATATTAACAACAAAAAAATAAAGTAATTTTTCTGGTAGTAGTCGCCTGACATGGTCCCGCATCGGATTACAGTACAAATCTTATATCGGCGCTGATGAGGCTTGGGTTAGGTACGGCATTAATTAGCAGGGCAGTGTGCATAGAGTCTTGTCGAAGCATGCTATTTCATCCATACTTAAGCCGTATGTTCTTGAATCGCCGCATCATTGGTCGTCTGATTCCGTTTGCCTTGGTACTGGTTTCCGTGGTTTGCCCGGCGGCCGGTATCAGTACCCGCGTGCTGATTTTCGCCGAGATGGAGCCGGGTAACGGCGCCTACATCAGTCGGGCGATCGCCAATAGCCGTTATTTAAGGCTGGATTACGGTGATAAAAGTGGATTTGTGCTGTTTGACCGCCAGCGACGGGAAATCTACAGCATTAACCACTTTGACCACACCGTGATGGTGGTGTCCGAGCGAAAAGTTCTTCAAAAACCGCCTTTCAAAATTACACTTCAAGACAAGCACGTGGCAACCAATAAAATAAACTATAAAAATAAAGAGTTACATCATGATCAGTTTTTTGCCAATGACATACGTTGCGCCGATGTGTTTGCCATTCCGGATTTGCTTCCCGATGTTACCCAGGCCTACCAGGACTATTTTCAGGTATTGGCGGGTGAACATGTTCAGACCTTAGATGCCATCCCCAGGGACCTGCTGGATGCCTGCGATCTTGCCACCAATATTTTTGCGCCAACCCGCCATTTTAGTCACGGTTTTCCCATCCAGGAAATTCTTTTTAACGGCAAGCGGCGCATTCTGTTGGACTTTGACCGTGACTATCCCATGGGCGAAAAGTGGTATGCACTGCCTGCCGCTTATCGGCGATTTACCCCGGCGCAGATGCGCGGAACCGAATTCGGTGCGTAAATTGTCAATAACACGTGTTAGCCCACTATGCTTTTTAGTATCTATACCGTATATTTTTAAGGTTATATGGCGTGCTTAGTCCGGCAAACACCGCCGGCAATGCTGCCGGACATCGCACAAGCTGACGATACTCGATTCTTGGGTGATCGTGTGCGTGCGCGGAAATTAGCTTGTCATCGGTGCAAAATCGTTGGGTACTCGTTATCGAGCGTTCCGCGCGGATCACCCGCGACGACTTGCCTCTATTTTTTCAGGCCAATCCCATTATCCCGCCATGTGAAACAAGGTTTTTCCAGACAGGCGATTCGCTTCTCCGCAAACGGCCCGTCAAGTTGAGCTTGGACGGCGAACACCCGGCGAAAAGTGGTATGATATGCCCGCCGCCCATCGGCGATTAACTGCAGCGAAGATGCGCGGCGGCAAATTCAGTAGGTAAATCGATAAAAAAATGTAAACAATTTGAGAAAAAAACGCGAGGAGCAGGGTATGAGGAAGTTCGCCGCAATTATCATCATCATGTTGGGACTGTTACCGCAAGCCCAGGCCGATTGGGGGCAACAGTACATATTAGGCAAGGCGGGTCTGATGGATTTTGATATTAATGATACCGATGTGGATCCAATGCTGTCATTCGGTTTGCTGTACGGATTCGGTCTTACCCGGGAAATGTCACTGGAATTTGAATATAACCAAGGCCTTATCGGCGGCGACTACACCGCCGACCAGGATGAGGGGAAATACGGTATTTGGACTATGGCCGGCTACGGCTCGTATCGGCTACCGCTTAACGACACCATGTATGTCAAAATCAAGGGTGGTCTTCTTTACGAAAGTATCAACCGGGACAGCACGGCGGAAGTCAATCAGGACGATACGGCCACAGGTCTCGGCGCGGCGGGCGGCATTGGCGTGGGTGTGCTGGCCGGTCAAGTGTTGACCTTGGAACTGGAATTGACGGCCATTGACGAGGACGTATTGTTTCTTAGTTTTGGCGCTCACTACGCTTTTTAGTTCGTCTATTGTGGGTGGCTGAACGTGTCGAGGAGCCTTCCATGCTCCTTTACAGCGCACCATGAGTGTTACAGCGGTTATTCACGCAGATTCAAAACGGTCCAGTGCCGTTCGCCTGCGATGTTCGCCAACGATGGATCCGGATTGACCGCCACGGGATGGCTGACCTGCTCAAGTAAGGGAATATCATTGTGCGAGTCGCTGTAGCACCAACTGTCTTCCCAGCCAAGCCCGTGTTCATGCATCCATACCTGCATACGCTCGACTTTTCCACCCTGATAGCAGGGAATTCCGGTGATTTTGCCGGTGAGCCCGCCGTTTAGCCACTGGGGTTCGGTGGCAATTAAGCAATCCACCGCGAACAAGCTGGCGATGGGTTCAGTGACAAAACGATTGGTTGCGGTGATGATCAACAGCGTATCACCTTGTTCGCGGTGATGGTCCACCAGTGTGCGCGCTTTGGGCAACACGATGGGCATGATGCATTGATCTACAAATCGATGCCGATGCCGTTCCAAGTCGGATAATGGCATTTTCGCCATGGCGGCCAGCTGAAATTCCTGGTAAGCGGTAATATCCAGTTCACCGCGTTCATAATCGGCGTAGAATCGTTCATTTTCTTCCCGGTAGGATCCTTCGTTCACAAGTCCTTGATCAACCAGGAATACATTCCATAAATAGTCGCTGTCACCGGCCAGCAAGGTGTTGTCAAGATCAAAAAGCACTACGGCCATAGTAAAACTCCGAATGAATGCGGGTGTGATTCTGAACGTATTGAGTAAAAATAGCAAAAAGTACGACTGAACAAAGACTTGCAATGACATTATTGGGTATTCCCTGGGTTTCGTTGCTGTTTCAGCAAATTTGTGTAAAAATTTAACGTTGGTATCACTACGGGGTATGGGCGTTTGATTGATGCGGACGGATACCGGCTCAATGTGGGCATTATCCTCACTAATGAGGAGGGTAGGCTGTTTTGGGCTCGCCGTGTCGGTCAGGATGCTTGGCAGTTTCCGCAAGGCGGCATTCGATCCAGCGAGACGCCGACCCAAGCGCTATACAGGGAACTACGGGAAGAGGTTGGACTGCAAAGCCAAGACGTGCATGTCATGGGGTCCACTCGGAATTGGCTTTGTTACCGCCTGCCGAAACGGCTGGTACGCTCCAACAGCAGTCCGGTATGTATCGGTCAAAAGCAAGTGTGGTATATGTTGCGTTTGGTGTCGGATGAGAAAAGAGTGCGATTGGATCTGAGTGACAAGCCTGAGTTTGATCGTTGGCGATGGATTGACTATTGGCGACCTATTGATGAAGTCATCTATTTCAAACGAAATGTGTACCGGCGGGCACTGCGTGAATTCCAGCATTTGGTAAGCCACGCCATAACAAACGCACATACCGCAAAAAGCAGTCCTGCCGCATAAACGTAATAATATCTGGCACACGGTTTGACGGAACCACACGGAATCAGGTCCTAAAGAGGTCCAGCGATGCTTGAGTCGCTTCGACAAATTGTGCAAGAAGTAAATGCGGCAGCGAATCTTCGTGAGACGCTGGACATCATGGTTGGCCGTATCAAATCAATCATGAAAGTGGACGCCTGTAGCGTTTATTTAAGCGTCAACGCCCAGCGCGAGCATTTGCTGATGGCTACCGCCGGCTTGAATCCAGCCAGTGTTTTACAGGTCCGTATTCCGGTTACCCAAGGGCTGATCGGCTTGGTACGTGAAAAAGCCGAGCCGATAAATCTGGAAGACGCCCAACAACACCCTCAATACCGGTTTATCGCTGAAACCGACGAAGCCCAGTACCATGCTTTTCTCGGCGTTCCGATTATTCACCAGCGTAAATGCCTTGGTGTTTTGGTTATCCGGCAGCGACAGTGCCGTTTGTTTGAAGAAGATGAAGTTTCTTTCCTGGTGACGCTGGCCGCACAGCTTGCCGGTACTATCATGCATGCGGCGAGTAACGGCAGCCATCCCGAATTATTCAATGCCAGCCAACAGATCGATGGTTTTTTTATTAATGGCTTGGCCGGTTCACCCGGTATCGCATTGGGCACGGTTAAGGTTATCTACCCGCCGTTTGACTTGGAGGCGATCCCTGACCGTGACATTACCGATACCGAAGCGGAAATTCAGCGATTCATCGGCGCGGTGAATGCGACCCAGGACGAGATGGAAACCCTGTCGTTAAAGATTGCGCCGTCATTGCCCGTGGCGGACCGGGCTTTGTTTGACGCTTATCTGCTAATTTTAAAGAGTGATACGCTGATCGGCGAAACGATTTCCCGCATCAATGAGGGCCAATGGGCGCCGGCGGCACTACGCGACACGATTTATTTTCATGCCCGGCGTTTTAAAAGTATGGCGGACCACTATTTCAAGGAAAGGGCGGGCGATCTTGAGGATTTGGGGCGACGTATTCTTAAGCACCTGCAGAGCGACAGTGAAGTCAGCGAGGATTTTCCCGAGCGCACCGTATTGGTCACCGAAAACGTTTCCGCCGCTTTACTGGCCGAAGTTCCGCCGATGAACCTGGCCGGTGTGGTATCGGCGGAAGGTTCCGGTTCGTCCCATGTGGCCATCCTCGCACGAGCGATGGGCGTGCCTGCCGTGATGGGCATTTCTGACCTGCCAGTGTCGCGAATGGATGGACAAACCATCGTGGTGGACGGCTATGTTGGCCGTGTGTATATTTCACCGTCTGATGCCATGATACGTGAATTTTCCAGGCTGGCGCGGGAAGAGGAGGAAATGGCGGCGGGTATCGAGGCATTGAATGATTTGCCCGCGGTTACCCTGGATAACGTTCACATTCCCTTGTATGCCAATACCGGCCTGTTGTCGGACATCACGCCGTCACTGTCAGTCGGTGCCGAAGGCATTGGTTTATACCGCACCGAGTTTCCGTTTCTGATTCGTGACCGTTTTCCCGGTGAAGAAGAACAACGAAATATTTATCGCCAGGTATTGCAGACATTTTCGCCCAAGCCCGTGGTATTGCGTACCTTGGACATCGGCGGGGATAAACGGCTGCCGTATTTTCCCATTGAAGACGCCAACCCGTTTCTCGGCTGGCGCGGTATCCGGGTCACCCTGGATCATCCGGAGATTTTCCTCACCCAGCTTCGCGCCATGATGCGGGCGGGGGCAGGCCTGGACAATCTGCATATCCTTTTGCCCATGGTAAGCAATCTGTCGGAAGTCGATGAAGCCTTAAAGCTGATTGATAAAACCCATGATGAGCTTAAGCAGCAGGATGAAACGATCACGCGCCCGCGCGTGGGTGTGATGATTGAAGTACCGTCCGCTGTTTACATGGCCGATAATATCGCCCGCAGGGTGGACTTTCTATCGGTCGGTACCAACGATCTGACCCAGTACCTGTTGGCGGTTGACCGCAACAACTCACGTGTCGCGTCTCTTTATGATGCGCTCGATCCGGCTGTACTTCGGGCCTTGGTGCATGTGCTCGATGCCGCCCATACGTATGGTAAGCCGGTTAGCGTGTGCGGTGAGATGGCGGGCGATCCGGCAGCATCGCTGTTGCTTATCGGCATGGGGATAGACAGCTTAAGTATGAGCGCCAACAGTTTGCCGCGCATTAAATGGGTCATACAAAGTTTTAGTCGCACTGAATGCGTGCATATACTTCGTCATGCCTTGCGCATGGAGGACGCACGGACTATTCGCTCTTATTTGTATTCCATGTTGGAACAAGCGGAATTGGGCGGTTTGGTCAGGGCCGGAAAATAATCGGGCTATGGCGCCTTGGCCTCCACCGGAGGATTTTCACGGTTATAGCTGTTGGTAAAGAAAAGTTTGAAATATTCGCATTCCCATGGTTCGCCCGTTAAGCGGGAGATTCGCGATTGGTAAAAAAGATACCTGTCCTTGGGTGGTGGGCCTTCGGCTAATTCCTTGAAAATCGCTCGACATTCATCGCTGACAACAATCGCCCTATAGTGTTTGATTCTTTCCCGCTGCACGGTGTCGGAATCCTGCGTGTCCACATTTTGCCCCACATTTTGCCATGTGGCTGGGTTGTGGGCATCACAAAAAGCTTGGGCTTGCGTTTTGTGAGTGGAACGTTTGGGGGCGCAGCCGGTCAGAAAAAACAGTAAAACAACAACAAAAACAATGACGCGCACCATGCTACACCCGTATTTAAGTGAAAATTGGGAATTGGGATTCATTCGCTTAATTAGTGCAAATGGATGAATCACTGTAGCTCGAAGCCGACCTCGAAGCTGTGTTAAACTGAAAAATTTGTTATCCACTGTATCGGCGGGTGGAGTGTCGGTACCCTTCTGGAGAAGATGCATGAATATTGAAGACGGTAAAGTCGTCACCATGGATTATGTGCTTAAGAATTGCGATGGTGATGTTTTGGACACATCGCAGAAGGGCGAATTCGCCTATTTGCACGGTGCCAAAAATATTATTCCTGGCCTGGAAAAAGAATTGCTCGGAAAAGCCGCCGGCGATCAGCTTAGCGTTGTTGTCGCACCGGAAGAGGCATACGGCAAGCGTGAAGAAAATCTGGTGCAAGTTGTGCCAAGGGATATGTTTCCCGAAGATGCGGATATCAGGTCGGGCATGCAATTCAACGCGCAATCACCCGAGGGCGATTCGCTGATAATTACGGTGGCCAATATCGAGGGTGATTCGATCACCGTCGATGGCAATCATGCCTTGGCCGGCGAGGAATTGCACTTTGAGGTCAATGTCATCAATGTTCGCGATGCGTCCGATGAAGAGAAACAACACGGCCATGTTCACGGACTGCTTGGGCACGATCACTAAGCAGCCCTGATTTACGGTCAACGTGCATGCTATAGGCATGATCGATTGACCGCGGGTCCTCACAGCACTCATCAAATGACGCTACTCATCAAATTACGCTACAGGCATGTTTCCCATCGCTCAAACCAATGATGCCGAGCAATTGACCCGGGCTGTGGTGCAAATCACCGAATTGCTCGGCTTGTATCGGGCGGAGATGGCAAGCATTTTACACATCCAATGCGCGGATATGGCGGCTATGTGTTGCGCAAGACGGGTATTGACATTCGGTACGCCGTCATGGCGGCGAGCGACGTCAATGGTGCGATTTTACAATGTCTTGTATGAACAGTTTTCGGGTAACAGTACAGCCGTTAACAATTGGTTGCGTCGCGACCACAGGGCTCTTAGGGGCGTACCGCTATTATTAATCATTGATCATGATAAGCTTGATGAAGTAGTTGGATTTTTTGATGGAGAAAATTCAATGTCTTAATCTAATGACGCACCGCGAGCCGGTGCATCATTAGATTACTGGAATAACTAGTGCCCGCCGGCGGCCTTATGAGCGCCTGGATGGGATGTTTGAGGCTTTGCTTCAGGCTGGCTGTGCGGTTGCTGCTGTTCTGCTCTGTTTTCTTGTCGGGCCTCAGGAACCGCTTGTTGCAGGAATTGGCGAACCGAAACCGTATCATTCAAATGGTC
>Ga0114931_10003659_pt1 | contig 19371 bp, 18 predicted proteins | sample 2SBtaG_FD_89579 | JGI IMG/M metagenome (GOLD analysis project Ga0114931, IMG submission 89579) | Deep subsurface microbial communities from Kolumbo volcano to uncover new lineages of life (NeLLi) - 2SBTROV14_V59a metaG | ecosystem: Environmental > Aquatic > Marine > Volcanic | place: Kolumbo...
AAAGTCATTTGTTTCCAGGATCGAGCAGAATAGCAATGGAATATTGCAGTTGTATGACAGAAGGGCGTTGCTGTGCAGCGGTGAAGATACCACCTCGAAGTGGCTGTTTCAGCCCGCAAAAGGGGGAGCAGCCTATTATCGGGCTGGAGGGTGATGCGTTTTTTGATTTGGTGGTGCCGGAAATGGATGATCTTGACTCGCTCTGTCAGGAAATCTTCATCCATTTGCAACACATCGAGACGGCGTTTCCTGGAATGTGTCGATAACGGTGATCTTTCTGCTTGGCTGCCCAGATGGCATTTGATCCGGACGACCGCAGAATGTCGACGCGCGGTCAGGAGGAGGTGTCGCTGCGGGTGTCGTCCGCAGCAGGACCGAGGCGCCGGCTCCATAACATTCGCTGCAGTCGGTGCGGCAGTCGATACCCGGTATTTTGTCGCCGAGCAGGTCGATGCCGCTGACCGTGCCGATGTCGATTTCATTCGCTCTGCGGCCGGCGATCCAGATGATAGAGCAGCGGAATCAGAACGATCGTGGCGAGCAGCATGAACTGCGGACCGAAGAGCCAGAACACGAGCGGCACGGTGAAATAGTAGGCGCGCATGCCCAGGCTGTAATAGGCACCGGCACGATTCAGGTGCCGGGCTACGAGGGCCGGCGTGATACTGCCCGGCCGTTTGTCCGGCGGTATATTGATCTGGTAGCCGACGTGGTTGAACAGTCGCACCGACATGGCAAAGCCAAAGAAGGCAAAAAAGAGATCGACCAGAAGCAGGAGCAGCTTTGCGATCCCGAGGCCCGGCTGCCCCGAACCCGTTATGTCGAGCCGATGCCAGCTGCCGGTCAGTTGCTCCCATTGGCCGCTGAGGGTCAGCACGCCCATGATCAGAATGATGGACGTGGATGCCAGAAAGGTCGCCGCCATGGTCGAGTTCCGCAGGGTCTGCACTGCCAGAACACTGCGCGAGTCATCCGCCATGACCGATTTCACCCATGCCGTTCGGGCGGCGCGGTTGACGGCCTGGATGGTGTGCGATGGATCACGCCGCAGCCGCATCCACAGAAAAAGATGATAGGCGGCGAGCAACGCGACGCTGACCGTCAGCCCGGCCAGATCGGCGACATATCCGTCGGGTGCTTCCATCTGCCAAGCGGTCTCGAAGTGAAAAGCGAGGGCGTCGCGCGCCTCGTGCGGTTGCCGGCTCCGTTCACCCAAACGTTAGGCAGCCCTTCACAGATTGATGCGCGTAATCTTGGAACCTTGCAGGCCCAGGCCCGCCATCAGCCCTTTCTGGGCGAAGATGAACGCATAAACATCCTCGTCAGCCGTCGTCGTGGTCAACGACTTGGCTGCGCCTTTATCGACGACGACGATACTTGGGCCGACGCCGAGTTCCCAGCCGTCGCTGGACTTGAGATACTCGAGCGCCTTCTCGTTCATGAAGAACAGCGCGGAGTCGAACGTCTGAACGCCGGCCTGCAGCCCATAGGAGCCGGCGACGATATTGTAATAGCCCACGGTCCTGCCGTGCTCACGCAAGGCGCCGTTGCCGCCGTACTGCGCCCCGACAAGGAACGCCGCCTTGACGACACCGGGAAAGACAAGAATGCCCTTCGCACGTGATGCCAACATTCTGGCCGACGGCGTCGTGTCATATAGCCGCGTCAAGGCCGCATCGACCTCCCGGTCGATCTTGGCCGCTTCTTCCGCCCGCTGCGCTGGTCCGCCGGTGGTTTGACAAGCGCCCAACGCCATCAGGGTGGCCGTCAGCAGGCTTATGGTGAACAATTTTTTCATGGAGTATTTGTCCTGTCATTGTAGTGAAATTCGCTGAGATCAGGGATTTCAACGCCACTGCTGTCAATCTCAATGGATTACCATACCGGATGATGCCCCTTCCGGGCAAGTTCTTTGCCCCGCTTCAGGGCAAATTTGTTCTAACCGTAAGCAACTGAATTTACAGATTTTACTTTTCCCGAAGAAATACCTTAAATCAACGAGTTACAAATAGAACAAATTAGCCCTGCCCGCTTTCATAAAGCTTTGCGTTTCCGGGTAAGTCTGTTATAAAGACACTCTAACTTTATCTTCGGCGCTTTTTGCGAGATTTATCATGCGCATCATCCCTTTCCGGTTGTCGTTGGCCACCCTGTTTTTATTGTTCTCATCACTCTGTATTGCGCAGAATGCCATAAAGACTGGTCAGTTTGAGATCGATCCACCGACGCTGAGGTCCTTTAGTTTTCGCTGGTTTGTGGATGGTGACGATAATGGCAACGCAAGCTGTCAGATCAAGTACCGGAAAGTCGGTACGGCCCAATGGCATGCTGCTCAGCCACTTTTGCGGGTCAATCGCGATATCGTCGACGAAGCAAGCAATGAATATGTCGTCGGAAATCTGTTGGCCGGCAGCGTTTTGTTCGCCGAGCCGAACACTGACTACGAAGTCGAGCTGACGTTGACGGATCCGGATGGTGTGAGCGGGACCTCCGTCCGGACCGCGACGGTCAAAACGCGCGCCGTTCCAGAGTGTCCCGCGCCGGTCAACACATTTCACCTTTATCCGCCGGGCTGGCAGGGTCCAACGTCAGCGCCTTCTTACCATAAATTGCAGAAGGCATTAAATGTATTGAGACCGGGCGACCTGCTGCTGGTTTATCCCGGCACGCACGTCGGAGGCGGGAGAATCCAAGCAAGCGGGACGGCGGCACAACCGATTTGTATTCGTGGTGCGGGAGGCGGAGAGGCCATTATTCAAATCGCTCCCGGTGTCATAGGCGATCAAAAGGGTCGCTACAATTTTAACGTCGATGGCAAAGATTTCATCTATTTCGAGGACTTGACGCTATCCGGCGGGAAGCGTGGAATAAGCGCGTCGGGTGCCGATAATCTTGTGGTGCGCAATTGCCGGATCAAGGATGCGAATAATGGCATTGTCAACAATCGATCGGACTCCGAAAACTGGTGGATTACCGACAATGAAATCACCGGTACGAATAAAGGTATGGGTTGGTTTCCGCGCAACCCCGCGAATGGGCGGCCGGCTGGAACCGGTATCAACTTATATGGCCGCGGCCATGTGGTTGCCTATAACACCATCAGCGACTTCTGGGATTGCCTGGCGGTCGCCAATTTCAGCCCACCTCCAGCGGATCCCAACCATCAAACTTTTGCCATTGATTTTTACAACAACGATTTGTCCAATGCCCGGGACGATGCGATCGAAATGGACTTCGCCAGTCACAACATTCGCGTCTGGCGCAATCGATTGTACAATGTCCACGTGGGCATTAGCCTGCAACCGGTCTATGGCGGCCCCGGATACGTCGTCCGCAATGAAATGTACGGCATCACCTCCAAGCCTTATAAACTGCAGCGTGCACCATCCGGTTTTTATCTGTTCAACAACACCTCGGTCAACGCCAGTTTAGGATTGCAGGCAAACAGCAACGATTGGCAAAACGGCACCTTACGCAACAATTTGTTTCTTGGCGGCGATGACAAGGAGGCCTTGGAATCAGGCAGCATCCGAAAAACGACGGGACTTCCGGACCCCCGCAGCACTCTGGATTATAATGGATGGCGTCAGGCGTCCGGGGTACGAGGCTTTCTCGACTGGAACGGCCAGAGTTATAACGATCTTGCCGGTTACCGCACAACGGGACAGGGCGCACACTCCATCCTGGTCGATTATGACGTTTTCCGTGACGTACAACCGCCGGTCAGGGGAACGACTTATGTGCCCGGTGAAGCGGATCTTCAGTTAGCCGCTTTGCCGAACGTTGCGATCAATGCCGGCGTGGTATTGGCGAACATCACCGACGATGCAATTGGACCTCCCGATCTTGGGGCTCATGAATACGGGCAGCCCATGCCGCACTATGGCCCACGCGGCAACCGTGCACCGGTCATCGACGTGGAAGCGCTGGCCGATCCCGCTGAAGTTCTGCTGCCGGACAATGTGACCACGTTGACTGTCAGGGCGACTGATCCGGATGACGGCCCCGATCCGCTAACGTATCAATGGACGACAGTGGACGGTCCGGAGGCCGGTATCGTCACTTTTTCGCCGAATAACAGCACCGACGCGGATGCCGTGACGGCAACGTTCACCAACGGTATCGCGGGAGCGTACACATTTCGAGTGACCGTTTCTGACGGGATCCATTCTTCGAGCTCGGATGTGGCTGTTGCTTTGACCGCTGTCGGTGGCAACCAGCCGCCGGTCATCGATGTGCAACCGACCGCATCGCCCGATCCGATTGCCCCCGGCGACAACTCGACGACTCTGCAGGTGCAGGCGCATGATGCGGATACGCCACCGGATGCATTGATCTACACCTGGGAATTAGTCAACGGGCCGGGTAACGTAACGTTTAGTCCCAACGCATCTTCCGCCGCCGATTCTTCAAACGCAACCTTCAGTGGGCCAGGTGCTTACTCACTTCGCGTGAGGATCAGCGATGGCACGAATGCCCCCGTGGTGTCGAATCTCGTGGTGGTGACGGTAGAAGAGGAGGGCCCAGGCGCTCTGGACGTCAACCTTGTGGTCCGAAAATATATTCCCCGCGACCGTACCGAGTTGAACAGACCGCTGCTGAAAGCGGCCATCGCCGGCGCTGAAAGAGGCGCCAGGTATAACTGGACGTTTTCCGTTAACAATGGGCTGTATGAAGAAACGATCGATTACAGACCGGCGCGGGTGATCTGGAGAATACCGGGTAATGGTTTGAAGGCAGGGCAATATGAAGTGACTGTCAGTGCAACCGCTGCTACCGGTGCGGCACAAGGCGATACCGGTACGAAGAGGATTCAGTTTTCGATTGAACCACGGCCGATCGTGTTCAAGTTGATTCCCAGGAAAAATATCAAAAAAATTGGTGGAGAGTGGTATGCAAGGGAGAACACTGTCGCCCAGCTTCTGATCGGAATCGTCGAGGGGTTTCACAAAGGTGAGCACTACAGCTTCGAAATCGACTGGGGTGACGGCTCCGTTGACAGCATCGAGAGAAGAGCTAAAGCCGTTGTGATGCGGCACAGGTTCGGGGGTGCGTCAACGAAATCCTTGCAGATGTTTGGTACTGTCACACCGAATGGCACCGGAAAAACTGCTGTGTCGGAAAGTGTCGACGTTCACGTAGTGACCGCTGACGCATTCAGGAGACTGGCGAAGAAATAGGATAGCCGTACAAACCTGCGAGGCATCGAACGCAGTACTGTTCTGATCGATAAGGAAGGCAAGCTTGCTTATGGTAACTTCTCGACTACTACGGGCGCCGCATAAAATGAAGCAGGAAGCGGGTAGGCCGAGACAAGACCGTCTGCAGCATGGATGCTGCAGCCGAGCGTACAGGGATCGTATTCACCGCGTGTCTTGTATCGGCCTACCTGCTTCCTGCCCGGACTTTTTGAGAAGTTACTGCTTATGCCTGGTGGAAGGTCAAAGTGTAAGGGCGTGTCGAAGCGGTGCTGGAGAAGCTGACTGAACAGGAGCGGGACGGCGGCGCGATTTCCCACGATGCGGGAACGAAGGAATGAGCCAGGCCGAGAGGGACGCGGCGAATCGCTGGCGGCGGGGCTGCGCAGCGGATTGAACTTTCAGGGCCTTTATGAATAGCGAGTCGAAGCCAGAGAACAAGCTTTTCGTTCTCGATACCAATGTTTTGATGCACGATCCGGCGGCAATCTTTCGGTTTCAGGAACATGACATCTTTATTCCGATGGTGGTGCTCGAGGAGCTGGACAGCGCAAAAAAAGGGCTCACCGAAGTGGCCCGCAATGCCAGGCAGGTCAGCCGCTTTCTCGACGAACTGATTCACAACGTGGATCAGGATCAGAATGAGATCGACGCCGGTATTGTCTTATCGCGGCTGGATTACACGGCGCAGATCGACCGACAGTGCAGGGGCCGGCTGTTTTTTCAAATCCGGCGGATGATTTCGCTGCTGCCTGAAACCCTTCCTGGCGATCTGCCCGACAATTCCATTCTCGGCACGGTGCTGGCACTGAGGCAGGAGCATGCGGGCGTCCAGGTCATCCTCGTTTCCAAAGACATCAATCTGCGCATCAAGGCTGCGCTGTTGGGCGTTCGGGCGGAGGACTATCACAGCGACCAGGTGCTCGATGACATCAATCTGCTCTACACCGGCGCCTGTGCACTGCCGGAGGATTTCTGGGAGCAGCATGGCAGGACGATGGAGTCGTGGCAGGAGCAGGATCGAACGTTCTACAAAGTCAAAGGACCACTGGTCGAGGATTGGTATCCGAATGAATTTCTCTATACACCCGGTGATGCCAAATTCGAAGCCATCGTGCGGTCATGCGACGGCAATGCGGCTGTTATCGAGCTGGCGCGCGATTACAGGCGCGCACAACACGAGGTGTGGGGTATACAGGCGCGCAACATGGAGCAGAATTTCGCGCTGAACGTGCTGCTCGACCCCGACATCGATTTCGTTACCCTGCTGGGAAACGCTGGAACCGGCAAGACGCTGCTGGCATTGGCTGCTGGGCTTGTCATGACACTGGATCAAAAGTTGTATCGGGAAATCATCATGACCCGTGAAACGGTGCCGGTTGGTGAAGACATCGGTTTTCTTCCCGGTACCGAAGAGGAAAAAATGGCGCCTTGGATGGGGGCTCTGCTGGACAACCTGGAGTTGCTTGGGGGAACCGCTGACAGCGGCAGTTGGGAGCGGGGGGCGACCAGTAACCTGATGCTCAATCGGGTGAAAATCCGCTCGCTCAATTTCATGCGCGGGCGTACCTTTCTGAACCGTTATATCATTCTTGACGAAGCGCAGAATCTGACCGCGAAACAGATGAAAACACTGATCACCCGGGCCGGGCCGGGCAGCAAGATCATCTGCATCGGCAATATTGCGCAGATCGATACGCCTTATTTGAGTGGTCTTACTTCAGGGCTGACCTATGTGGTCGACCGCTTCAAGCGCTGGCCGCACAGCGCGCATATCACTTTGCGTCGGGGCGAGCGGTCTCGACTGGCAGATTATGCATCGACCGAGCTTTGATCCCGCTTCGGTCTGACTGTCAGCAACCCTCTCTTAAACCGCACGAAATAACAGTGGGACGCCGCAGCGATCATACCCGGGAAGAGATTCGCGAACTGGCTTTGCAGGCTGCCTCCAAGCTTGTTCGCGAGCAGGGCTTCCAGGGGTTGAGTGCCCGCAAAGTAGCTAGAGCGATCGGCTATACGGTCGGCAGTCTCTATCTGGTTTTCAAGAACCTGGACGATTTGATCTTGCAGCTCAACGCGCGGAATCTTGAAGCCATGTACCAGGTCGTCGCCGATGCTGGGGCGTCGATTGTCGATCCCAAGAAGAGGCTGTTGGCGTTTGGCAATGCCTATTTACAGTTTGCCGTGGCGCATTCACATGCTTGGCGGATGATTTTTGAACACCGTGTGAGCGATGACGAAGCGGTGCCCGAGTGGTATGAACAGCGCATTACCCGGTTGTTCCAGTTGGTTGAAGAGCCGATACGAGAAATTATGCTGACTAATGATACGGCTGTGACGCAGGCCGCCAAGGCGCTATGGAGTGGTGTGCACGGTGTTTGCATCTTATACATGACCGGCAAGCTCGATGTCGTGCGGGTAGGATCGGTTCACTCTTTATTGGAGCATCTGATTCGGACCTATCTGGTCGGGCTGGAAGTCGGACGCTGAAAAGTCTGGCGCCTTTTCGGGCGTTTGCCGTGCGCCTTAGATTCAATACCCGTGCGCGAATGTGAACGGTTTGGTGCGCACGGCACACCCTACATTTTGCGCCGGCGGAAAAGCAGGGTGTAGGGTGCGCCGTGCGCACCATTTCGGGCTGCTTTAGAATGGATTACGTTCATTGTGATAACTGAGCGATTGTGTAATTATTCGCGAGTATTGCGCTCAAACTGATGCGGTGCCGAGTTGTCGTCCGATGCCGGCAATGATGCCGCGCTCGAACAGTTTTCGGAGCGTGGCAGTGCCGCCTTCCATCACCACTGCGGTATTTGGGTGTTCCATTTCTTCGGCGATTTGCAGCAGAAGGTTGCATGCTGCAACCTTGGGTTTTTCTTCTATCAGTTGGAGCAGGCGGTAGGTCACCGCATTGATCTCCATGAATCGGACTTCATCCTCGTTGTCACGGAAGACAGTCAGCCAGGTTGGTTGCTCGGGTGGTTCATTCGGTTGGAAAGCAGGTGCGATGCGATGCACGGGGAAGCGGTAGACCAGAGGCCAGGCCAGTTCCGAGAGCATGACCGAATGGGCAAGCGGGTCGTCCAGGAACCGCGGATCTCGAGCGGGTGTTTCGCCTTCCGCCATCGACAAGGCCAATTCGACCCATTCGTAGTGGGCTAATTCCTGCAGGAAGGGCGGGTCATCGGGCTGCGCGCCCCGTTCGTCGTGCAAAAAATGTAAGAATTCCTCGGCGATTTCTGCGAAATACGGCGTTTGACTTTTATGCGTGGCAAAAAAGTCCTGCACCATTGCCGCCCATTGGGACTTGCTCAATATTTTTTTTAAGACCGGAAAGCCGCTGGCCAGGAAGCTGTCGATGTTATTGAAAAAGAGTTCCCGGTACATGGCCATGCGGTGCGGGTCGATATCGCGTGGCGGCGGGTGACTGTGCGGGTCCCGAATATAGGCGGCAAAGGCGTATTGCTGCTCTGCCAGGGAAGGAGCCGGGTCAGGCGTAGCGGACGTCATGCTGCTTTTTCCAGCTGTTTTGAATCGACCGAATCGTATCGACTTCCCGCACCAACTCGTCGAGATGGGGAATGTTGAAGTCACGTTCCAACAGCGTCGGGAAAACGCCGTAGAGCTGATAGGCCTTGCCCAGCAGTTTCCACACAGGATCGATGACGTCGGCGCCATGGGTATCGACCAGAAAATCCTCTGCCTCGACATAATGGCCGGCGATGTGGGCATAGGCGATGCGTTCTGCCGGAATTGCCTGCAGATATTCTTCCGCATCGTAGCTGTGATTGATGCTGTTGACGAAGATGTTGTTGATGTCGATCAACAGATCGCAGTCGGCTTCGGCGATGACGGCGTTGAGAAAATCGATTTCCTCCATCTCTTTGCCGAGAGCAGCGTAGTAAGAGATGTTTTCGATGGCGATGCGCTGTTCGAGGATATCTTGGACCCGTCGAATGCGTCCTGCGACGTAGTGAACGGCCTCGGTGGTGAACGGAATCGGCATCAGATCGTACAGGTGGCCATCATCGCTGCAGTAGCTCAAATGTTCACTGTACAAACGGATCTGATGCAGCTCCATGAAGGACTTGAGTTTGTGCACGAAAGCCTCGTCCAACGGCGACGGGCTGCCGATGGAGAGTGACAGCCCGTGGCAGATGAACGCGTGACGCTCGGTCAAGGCGCGGAACTGCTTTCCATAGCGGCCGCCGACATGCATCCAATTTTCCGGTGCCACTTCGTAGAAGTCGACCGATTCCGGAGATGCGTCGGAGATCGGGCCGATGAAGGCCCGCCTCAGTCCCAGTCCAACGCCTTGAATGGCATTGTCGTCCGTGCGCATTGCGGGGCTCGACCGTTATTTTTTCTCTTCAGCCGCCTTTTTTTCCATCATCGCGCCGCATTTGGCTTCTGTCGTCTTGGCTCCGCCGCATTTGCCTTCCTTGGATTTTTCCTCTTTATTCATCATTGCGCCGCATTTGCCGTCGGCTTTTTTCTCGCTTTCAGTCGACTTCATTCCCGCGCATTTACCTTCCCCGCCTTTTTTCATTTGCTCCTTCATCTTGTTGCTGCCGCACTTGCCCTCGCCGCATTTCATCTCTGTGTCGGCTTCTGCAACCTGCATGTAGCCCGAGGAAAGCTCGCTCATACCGAAGGGGTTGTTATCGGCGTCAGCGGCCGGGATTGCGGACAGGGAACCGGCCATGGCGGTTCCGATGGCGATTACCAGCGGCTTTTTGTCGAATTTCTTGCTCATCTATATCTCCTGTACTCTTGGTTCAATGGATCGTTGCCTCGTTTCCTGCCCTTGGTGTGGATTGGGAAAGAAGGCGATGTTTGCCGTATCGAGTGTACGCAAGCAGCTTTTGGCTTGGTGAGATGCGTGCAGGGACGGTTGTTTCCGATTCGGGCGCCGCACCAAGCGAATATTTAACCGGGGAATAATACCTAGCGAAATGCTCTTTATCAAATAAATCTTTGCGAAAGATTCAACGTTCATGTGCTGCTCCAAGATTACTTCTCTGTTTTATCCGAGTATTCACAAAGGTCTTCGATGATGCAGCTGCCGCAGCGCGGTTTGCGGGCGGTGCAGGTATAGCGGCCGTGTAGGATCAGTAGGTGGTGAGCATCTTTCTTGAACGCTTTCGGTACCCACTTTTCCAACTGCAGCTCGACCTCCAGTACGTTTTTGCCAGGCGCGAGTCGTGTTCGATTGCAGACTCGAAAGATATGCGTATCGACGGCGATCGTCGCTTTGCCGAATGCGGTATTCAAGATGACATTCGCTGTTTTGCGGCCGACGCCGGGCAGCGCTTCGAGCTCCTTCCGCGTCGTGGGCACCTCGCCCCGGTGGCGGTCGATCAGGATGCGGCAGGTCTGATAGATGTTCTTGGCTTTGCTGTTGTATAGGCCGATGGTTTTTATGTACTCTTTGAGCCCCTCTTCCCCGAGCGCGACGATCGCCGCGGGCGTATTGGCTGCTTTGAACAGTCTGGCGGTCGCTTTGTTGACGCCTTTGTCCGTAGCCTGGGCGGATAAAATGACAGCGACCAGCAGCTCGAACGGCGTTGCGTAGTTCAGCTCGGTGGTGGGGTCGGGGTTCGCTTCGGTCAGGCGATGAAATATGGCTCTCCTTTTTTCCCGGTTCATAAATTGGCGCTATAATGATATTTTGATTTTTCGCACGAGGAGAACCGCATGGCAAAGAAGAAACAGTCGGGTAATATAGAGAAAAAGCGGCGGAACAGCCGGACCATAAGCAACCCGGTCGCTCGACACGCACACAAGACGAACCGGTGCATTGCCTTTCGCGACCGCAGCAAGTATACCCGAAAAGCCAAGCATAACGGCCAAGAGTCCTGGCCAATGGCGGTCGTTCAGCCGCTATTGGCCAGGACTCTGGTTTCCGCTTGGTGATGCCGCCGGCTGCCTGACCATCAGGCTCGGTCAAAGCGCTTGAAGGTGGTGCTGAACTGACCGCGTCCCTGGGTCATGCTGCGCAGATTGGTGGTGTATCCCAGCAGTTGGTCAAGGGCGATCTCACAGAAAATGGTGACCGTTCCTTTCCAGTTCTCGGTCCCGAGTATTACTGCGTGCCGGGATTGCAGATCGCCGAGAACCAGGCCGAAATTCTCTTCCGGGACGACGATTTCGGTTGCCATGATCGGGTAGAGAACACAAGGCTTTGCCTTCTTGACGGCATTGGTTGTCGCCTTTGCCGCTGCCGCGCGCAAGGCCTCTTCTGTCGATGTCTTTCCGAATAGTTCCACCTCGCTGACAACGATCTCGAGGTCGTCGAGCGGTGCTCCTTCGATGGGGCCGCCGCCGAGCGCCAGATGCAGCCCCTCCTCGATCGCAGCCGACTGTGGCGGTGAAAGGTGGTGGCCGAGGGGGGTGACCGCCGGCTCGCACTGGATCGTGATTCCCGCGCCGCGCTCGCGCGGTGCGATGGCCAACGCGACTCGTGCCTTGATCTCGGTTTGGGTTTGCTTGGCGTCCAAGGCCGGCTGGAACAGTACATTGGCGGTGGCAGGTTTGGTTATGGTTTCCCGCATCGCGACGGCGGGGCTGCCGGTGCGTACCCGAAGGTGGAATTCCCGCTCCAGCCGCTCGAGCAGGATCTGCATGTGCAGTTCGCCCATGCCGTGCAGCAGCCGCTGTCCGGTTTCCGGATTGTCCTCTACTCGCAGCGTCGGGTCTTCCTGCTGCAGTTTCTCCAGTATTTCCAGAAATTTTTCCTCATCCTCGCTGGCGGCAGGCTCGACGGCCAGACTCAGAACAGGCTCGCGCGCTTCGATGCGCTCCAACGCCAGCAGATGCTGCGGATCGCACAGTGTGTCGCCGGTGGTGGCGTGGCGCAGACCGGCCAGCAGAACGATTTGGCCGGCGACAGCGGTATCCACGCGGGTCTTGCGGCTGGCGTCCACGTCGAACAGACGGGCAACCTGTTCCTGCAAGCGCTCACCGTCCGGGCGCAGTATGCCGACGCTGTCACCCGGCCTGAGCCGGTTTCGGTAAATGCGCACATAAACATGGCGCCGGCCATCCCACATCTGCACTTTGAAGGCCAGCGCAACCAGCGGTCCGTCATCGCCAACGGCAACGGTCTCTTCTTCGCCGTCGGCGTGGACAGCAACAAGCGGCGGGCGATCGAGCGGCGACGGCAGCAATCGAACCATGCCATCCAACAGTGGCTGTACGCCCTTATTGCGCAGCGCGGAGCCGGCGAAGCAGGGGTGCATGGTGCCGGCCAGAGTTCCTAACCGCAGTGCTTTCCAGAGAGCTTCCGGGCTGGGCTCCTTGCCGGCCAGAACCAGGTCGGTCAGAGAATCATCGGCTTCCGCGGCAGCCAAAAGCAGGCTCTCGCGGAGTTCTGCAACCGATTCCCAAACAGCATCATCGACCGGTTCCTGTCGAACCACTTCGCCATGCGCCCCGTCGAACCGGATGACGGTCTTGTCGATCAGGTGGATTACGGCGCCCTTGTCTGGCAGCGGCACTGTCACCAGCACCGGCTCCGCTCCCAGCCGTTGGCGCATGCTTTCCATGGTCCGCTTGAGATCGGCGCCCGGCCGGTCCATTTTGTTGATGAAGAAAAGGGCCGGAAGAGCAAACTTGCTGCGCTGCCGCCAGACAGTTTCGGTCTGAGGTTCGACGCCGCGGACGCCGTCCAGGACGATGATGCAACCGTCCAATACCCGCATCGTTCTTTCCACCTCGACCGAGAAGTCCACGTGGCCCGGGGTATCGACGATCTGGATCCTGTGCTCTTTCCATGTCGTGCGGGTGACGGCCGACGAGATGGTGATTCCATGAGCCTTTTCTTCGGCCAGGTAATCCATGTGTGCAGCGCCATCATGAACCTCGCCAACCTTGTGTGACGCACCGGTGTAAAAGAGCATGCGTTCGGTCAACGTGGTCTTGCCGGCATCGACATGGGCCGCAATGCCGATATAGCGGGTGTGTGAGAGGTCCAGGGTCTTGTCCATGGTCAATCGAGGCGTGTTGAACGATCAATCCCGTTTCTTGTTTGACCGCGATTTGAAATGGATGACCTTATGCAAAGGGGATAAATTGATTTCATCCAGATTCGTACCCGCTCTCAGTTTCAGCAGAAAGGCGATCAGCTCGGCAATCTCGTCGGGCTGGATCGATTGGCTTTCTCGAGGGCCGGGTTCGAAATGCAGCTGGTCGAAAAAAGCGGTTCTCACCATGCCGGGGTTGATCAGGGAAACCCGAATGTTGCTGCTCGAACACTCTTCGCGCAGCGCCTGAGTGAACCCGCGCAAGGCAAACTTGCTGGCGCAGTAGACCGTTCCATTGCGGCGTCCTTCGAGTGCGGCTTCCGAGCCGATAAAAATCAGATCGCCCCGCTTTTTCCGTTTGAAGACAGGAACCATGGCTCGAGCACAATAGGCCTGACTGGTGAAATTCAGCTCCATCAACGCGCGGATCTGTGCAAAGGAGAACTCCTCCAATGCGCCGAATTGTCCCCGGCCTGCGGAGAAGACCGCGGCATCCAGTTGTGAAAACCTTTCGGTGAGCGCCTGCAGTCGCTGCGGCAGTGCGTCGAGTTCGGCCAGATCCAGTTCGATCGGATGGAAATTAGCGGTTGCGGGCTGAAACGAGCCGATCGTTCGGGCGACGCCGATCACCGTGTGGCCTTCATCCAAAAGCCGTTCGGCGACGGCGCGGCCAATGCCGGAACTGGCGCCGGTGATGAGTACGGTTCTTTTCATAGGGTACAGGGAAACAATTTTTCTTCCGGAATGTAACGCAGCAACGTCTCCGTACAAAACTGCGACAGTTCGGTTTCCAGTGATGACCGGTAGGAAACCATGCCGTGTGTGGATTCCAATGGCCCGGCGAACAGCTTTTCTTCCGGGTAGAGCTTTTGCAGCGTCCTGTAAAACCGGTCCGGCAGGCGGAAACTGCCCAGGCTGACCGAGTGCAGGCGTGCCGGATCGATACGCTCGAAGACCGCTGCAAACAGGCGCTGGTAATGGATCTGGTAATCGTCTTGATAAATCATGGGGTCGAAGCGCAGGCCGATCGTCCAGCCGCGTTGCTGCAGTTTGCTCAGCGTGTCGAGCCGACGCTGGTTTTCGGGCGTTTTGTGCTCGAGTGCCCGGGCGATTGCATCCGGCGTGAAACTGTAGGCGACGACGCAGTTGGGCATCGGGTCGGTGTCGAGAAGCTGGCGGATTTGGGTGCTCTTGGTGCGCAGCTCGAGCCAGGCGTTGGGCAGTTGCCGGAACAGCGGCAGAAAGGAGGCGGCAAAGTCGGTCACCGGCTCCAACGCAAGACTGTCGCAGTCGTAGCCGGAAAAAAAATGAATCATCTGGTTGGGTGCGGCCTCTGCTGTCGCACGAATCTCTTCCTGGAAGTCTTCATAATTGACGAACAGGACATAATTCGCCGAGCGATACATTCCCTGCAAAAAGCAGTAACGGCAATCATAAAGACAATTGAGCATGTGTGAAAAGTAATAATTTTTGTCGGCGCCGATCCCGTAGCCCGGAGGGGGCTGGAGCAGCAGTTGCTTGAACTTTTTCGCCAGGATGAGTGCCGGACGTTGTTTCTGCAGCCGAAAATTCTGAGCTTTGGGATTGAATACTTCGCCATAGCGCTCACAGACGATGCGCCGGGCGACCGGAAAGCGCTGGAGGATCTGCTCGGTCCGTGGATGTGAAAGGACTGCATCCTCTATGTAGATGGTGTCGAACATTCGAATCCGGGCGACGTGAAGATAGAATGCTTTTATACAACGCCACGAGACCTCTTGGCAATGGATTTTTTGCCGCTGCCGTTTGCCGTATTGCCAAACGGTGAACTGCGGTAAAATAGGCCGAATCACGGGACAGGAAAGGATCATGAAAGAACAGACGATTGGGTTTATTGGCGGAGGAAATATGGCGGGCAGTCTGGTTGGCGGGCTGATTGCCGATGGCTTTACGCCGAACGACATTTGGGTCTCCGACGTCGATGCGGAAAAACTGGCGGAGCTGCATGATCGGTGGCGGGTGAATACCTCGACCGACAATACGCAGGTTGCTGCAGTCGTGCGCGCGCTGGTGCTGGCGGTCAAGCCGCAAATTCTGCATACGGTTGCCGCGGACATCGCCGCAACCGTGAAACAGCATCGTCCCCTTGTGATCTCCATTGCGGCCGGTATCCGTGCAAAAGACATCGAGCGATGGCTGGATGCACCCACACCTATCGTGCGCTGTATGCCCAATACGCCGGCATTGGTGCGAACCGGTGCGACGGCATTGCACGCCAACGCGCACGTCAGTGACGAGCAGCATGATTGGGCCGAGTCCGTTTTGCGGGCGGTGGGCGTTACCGTGTGGGTCGATGATGAAGCGATGTTGGATGCCGTGACAGCACTATCGGGAAGCGGTCCGGCCTATTTTTTTCTGTTTATGGAGGCGATGGAGCAGGCTGCTCTGGAGCTTGGCCTGGACCGGCAGACCGCCCGGCTGCTGACGGAACAAACAGCGTTCGGGGCGGCAAAAGTGGCGCTGGAAGTGGACGAGTCGCCCGATGAGTTGAGGCGGCGTGTCACTTCGCCCGGTGGTACCACCGAGAAGGCTATCGAGGTTTTCGAGGAGGGCGGGCTGCGGACGCTGGTCGCTCAAGCGATGCGTGCGGCGCGCAGCCGATCAGTCGAACTGTCTAACGAACTTGGGAGCCGGTAATGGACTTTTCTTATTATGCCAATCCGCTGATTTTTATAATTGATACTGCATTCAGCCTCTATATTATGGTGGTGATGCTGCGTTTCCTTTTGCAGTGGGTGAACGCGGAGTTCTACAATCCCATTTCGCAGTTTCTGGTCAAGGTGACCCATCCGTTGGTTCGCCCGTTGCGGCGTGTCATCCCCTCTGTAGGGCGAATCGATACGGCATCACTGGCATTGATGGTGGCGCTGCAGATGCTGGCCGGTTTTCTTGTCTTTGCGATACAGGGCCTGCCGATCGCAATTGGCGTTCTGATCGTGTGGTCTGTCGTTCAGCTGCTGAACCTGCTGTTCAACATCTTTGTGTTTGCGATCATCATTCGGGCCATCCTCAGCTGGGTGAGCCCAATGTCCTATAATGCAGCGACGTCACTGCTGCATAGCTTGACCGACCCGATGCTCCGGGTGGTGCAGCGGGTGATTCCTCCGATTGCCGGCATCGATCTTTCGCCGCTGGTTGCTTTGATCGGATTGCAGGTGATGAAAATGGTGTTGCTGCCCCCGTTGCAGCAGCTTGCGGCGTTGCTTGGTTGATTCTGTTTGCAGCAAAGGGGGTGTCGTGGGTCGATGTGCTGACATGTTTTGTTCATGCCGTCCGGCCGCAATGCGCATCTTCTTTCACACTTTTTGACTTTCGTCGTTGTCAGCCATGGACTGATCGATCTTTTGGGCTACACTTCATGATATGTCATCCGTTTACTAAATGACGTGTCCATGCGTTCAGAAAACATGGTGAATTCCAGGCATGAAAATGAGGCAATTTGAACAACAGCTGCAAGCATATGTGCAACGAAGAGAGCATCTGATTGCATCGGTAACACGTTATCAGGCGTGGCTCGAGCGGTACGAGCTCGGTTCGGAGGCGATGAATGAAAGCATTCACGCCATGCTCGAAACGTTGCGTTCCGATCGGATAACGCTGGCTTTCGCCGCCGAATTTTAGCGCGGCAAGACAGAGCTGATCAATGCAATGTTCTTTGCGGAGACGGGCGTAAGGCTGCTGCCTTCCACGCCCGGCCGTACGACGATGTGTCCGACCGAGCTGCTGTATGATCCAGACGGGGGCAATTACATACGGCTTTTGTCGATCGAAAGCCGGCTGGACAAGCTGTCGCTGAGCGAATACAAGCAGCGCTCAGAAAGTTGGATGCAGATCGATTTGGACTGCAGTTCGCCGGCGCAGATGCAGGAAGCTTTTAAAGAGCTCATCGCGGTCAAGCGCGTCTCTCTGGAGCAGGCGAAAAAGCTGGGGTTGTATCACGAGGATCTCCATCATGGGCAGGCGCCGGCCGACAGTGTCGAGATTCCATGCTGGCGCCACGCCATCATCAGTTTCCCCCACCACCTCTTGAAAGAGGGGTTGGTGATCTTGGATACGCCGGGCCTCAATGCCCTGGGTTCCGAGCCTGAATTGACATTGAACATGTTGCCGAATGCTCAGGCCGTGCTGTTTGTGCTGGCGGCCGATACCGGAGTGACCAAGAGCGACCTCGACATGTGGCGCAACCATGTTCGGGGTGCGCGTGCGCAGCGTAAACGTGGCCTCATCGTGGTCATGAACAAAGTGGATACGTTGTGGGACGATTTAGGCAGCGAAGCCGATATCGATGCTGCAATACGTTTACAGGTCGATACCACTGCGTCGATTTTGAATGTCGATGAGAGCGTGATTTTTCCGGTTTCGGCGAAACAGGGGCTATTGGCCAAGGTCAAGTCGGATCAGCAGTTGTTGGAAAAAAGTCGCTTGATCGGTTTGGAACAGTATCTGTCGACCGTGGTATTGGATGAGCGTCAGCAACTTTTAGTCGGTTCGGTGACGGATGGAATCGGTCATCTCGTTGATGCTTCCTGGACGATCCTTGCCTCGGAGGTCGGCGATATCGGTAAGCAGTTGGAGGATTTGCGTCGCCTCGATGGTGAAAACCAGTCGGCAACCGTGAATCTCATGTCTGAAACACGTGAAGAACAGAGCCGTTATCTGGCAAGTGTGGACAAATTTCAGGCAAGCCGGCGGGTCTTTTCCAGCCAAACAGCCAGGCTGCTCGAGGCATTATCGCCTCAGCGTACCGACGAAATCATTCAGCGCACGAAGAAACAGATGATTGGCAGTTTGACGACGGTTGGCATGAAGCGGGTGATGCGGGCCGTCTTTGATGAGCTGCGTGATGTTCTGCAGGAGGTTGTCAGGTCGACCGAAGAGACGCGTCGGTTGGTCAACACCATTTATAAGATATTTCAGAATGAGCACGGCTTCAAGGAAATCAAACCGCAGTTGTTTTCGATCAGAAAATATCAGCTTGAGCTCGAGCTGTTGTTCGAGGAAGGCGAGGCGTTCCGTGATAGTGCTTCATCGACCTTGATGCAGCAGAACCTGGTGGTACAGAAGATATACGAATCGATCATCGGCCGTGCGCGGGAAGTGATGGAGATGGCGCATAAGGACGCGGGCACGTGGCGGGCGATGGCCTTGAGCCCCTTGCTTCGACAAATCAAGGATCACAAAAAAATGATTGAAACCAGGCTTGAAAGCCTGCGGAAGGTCAATATGTCCAAAGAATATCTCGATGCTCAGATTCAGGAACTGGAGCAGGCGATCGCGCCCTTGCGGACGCAGTACGAGCAGTTGGAGGAGATCCGGAAAGCGATGCAGATGGATGATAATGTGTCTGGTGAGATGATGACTGATTCGGGCGATGACGAGCGGGATATCGCACTTGAGCCCTTGGCTGCAATGACCGGTTAAATGCGGCGATAGTCCAGGTCCAAGACTTTGTGGCCGAGCTTGAGGCCGCGCCGTTCAAATTTTGTCAGGGGGCGCTGGCCGGGTCTTTCGATAAACGAACCGGATGGGGCGGTGTTTCGAAGATGACTGTTGGCGTCGAGCACTGACAACATGGATTGAGCATAATCCTCCCAATCGGTCGCTGCGTGAAAACGGCCTCCCAATTTGAGTTTTTTGGTAATCAAATTGATGAATTCCGGGCTGACCAGGCGGCGTTTGTGATGCCGTTTTTTTGGCCACGGGTCCGGGAAAAAAAGGTTGACGCCATCGAGGCTGCTATCAGGAAGGCAGCGCTCCAGTACGTCGACGGCATCGGCACAGTAAATTCGAACGTTTGTCACGCCGTGCTGCACAAGCAGGCGCAGCAGATGTCCCACGCCGGGACGGTGCACTTCGATTCCAAGATAGTCGTTTTCCGGGTGCGCCGACGCCGTTTCAAGCAGCGCATCGCCGTTGCCAAATCCGATCTCGAGAATCAACGGAGCGTCACCGCGTGAAAAAACGGCGGTGGCATGAAAAGATTGGTCGGGGGCTAAGCAATAATCCTTCCACAACGTTTGCAGTGCTTCTCGTTGCGCTGTAGTAATGCGTCCCTGGCGTAGGCTGTAGCTGCGGATGCGCCGTTCGCCGGGCAAACGATCGGAATCGTTCAT